>Ga0315275_10000634_pt1 | contig 29510 bp, 10 predicted proteins | sample YL17G03_0_MG_FD_205557 | JGI IMG/M metagenome (GOLD analysis project Ga0315275, IMG submission 205557) | Sediment microbial communities from Yellowstone Lake, YNP, Wyoming, USA - YL17G03_0 | ecosystem: Environmental > Aquatic > Freshwater > Lake > Sediment | place: USA: Wyoming | collected...
TGAAAGATATTATGGTGATAAATAATAATAAAGGGGATAAAAGAAAGATATTATGGAGGTAAAGATCTTATGATGATGCGGGTTATGATGAATAAGAATGATGGATAAAAAAGGTTAGCGTTCTTCTCAACCGCAGACGAAGGTGACCACCGGCACCGACTCGCTGGGCAGCCGGACGAAGAGCTGGTTCCTGTTGTCGTACGCGGTCGCGGGCTTGAGCGGCACCGGCGAGAGGGTGCAGGTCGCGCTCTGGCCGGGATCGAGTTGCGCGACGCCGCCGCAGTTCTGGCTGAACTTCTCGTTCGGGCCGAAGAAGTTGCCCTTGGTCACGGGGTCGATGGACTTGGTCTTCCCGTTCACCTGAGCACCGTTGAATATGACGGTGGCGGCGACGAGCCCCTGGGGCGGCGGGAAGGGCACGTCCTGGTCGAGCTGCCAGCTCCGCTGATCGTTGTTGGTCAGCGTGAAGGTGAGCTGCCGGGCCGTGGCGTTGCAGTAGATGTCAGTGATGGCGCCGGTGGCGTTCGTCCTCTTCTCGCCCGCGAAGACCTTGGTCGTGTCGTTCAGCACTGTCGCGGGCGGCGTCGGCGGGCTCTCCTGGGCAGCCGGCGGCGACGGTTCCGGCGGCAGCTGCTGCGGAGGCTGCGTGGCTCCCTGCGGCGCGCTCTTCCCTGTGCAGCCGGCGACGAGCAGGCCGAGAACCAACAACAAGATCCATGGCTTCATGATTCCACCCCTCTAACATCCATCAGGCTGTAGAGTAAATTTCGGGGTTTTATAAAACTTCTCTTGGGAAAAACCAAAACTAAATATACGCCAGCGCCTTCGCTGGGAAGATGCCACGGTACATCTGCGACCTCCACGTCCACTCGCGCTACAGCCAGGCGTGCAGCAGGGACATCTCGGTGAAGATGCTCGAGAAATGGGCGCGCGTGAAGGGCGTCGACCTCCTCGGCACAGGCGACTTCACCCATCCCCTATGGTACACGGAGCTGAAGGAGGAGCTCACTGAAGAGAGACAGGGCATCCACTACACCGCGACCGGCCAGCCCTTCCTCCTCCAGACCGAGATATCGCTCATCTACACCCAAGGACGGGGGAGGAGGATCCACCTCATCGTCCTGGCGCCCTCCTTCGACGTCGTGGACAGGATAACGGCGTACCTGCTCAGGCATGGCCGGGTCGACTACGACGGCAGGCCGATTTTCAAGATACCGGCGTGGGAGTTCGTCAAGGAGCTCAAGGCCATCAGCGACGAGATCGAGATCATCCCCGCGCACGCCTGGACGCCGTGGTTCTCGCTCTTCGGCTCCGACTCCGGGTTCGACTCGCTCCAGGAGTGCTTCCAGGAGCAGGCGGGCCATATCCACGCCATCGAGACGGGGCTGAGCAGCGACGTGGAGATGAACGACAGGCTCGACCAGCTGAAGGGCGTCAGGTATGTCTCCTTCAGCGACAGCCACAGCCACTGGCCCTGGCGCCTCGGCCGCGAGGCGACCATCTTCGAGCTCCCGGAGCTGAGCTACCAGGGCATCATCCAGGCCATCAGGACAGGGAAGGGGTTCTGGGGCACGGTCGAGGTGGAGCCGAGCTACGGCAAGTACCACTACGACGGCCACCGGGCCTGCAGCGTCGTCCTCTCGCCGGAAGAGACGAAGAGGCTGAACGGCATTTGCCCTGTCTGCAAGCAGCCATTGACGATAGGGGTGTTGAACAGGGTGGAGCTCCTCGCCGACCATCCCCTGAAGGAAGGTAGGGAGGGCCATTCCCAGCGGTTCTACAAGCTCCTCCCGCTCCACGAGATCCTCTCCCTGGTAATCGGCCAGGCGATGACGACGAAGAGGGTCTGGGACGAGTACTGGAAGGTCCTCAAGGCGGGGAAGAACGAGTACGACGTCCTTATCAACGCGACAGAGGAGCGGCTCCGCGAGGTGACCACACCGGAGATCGCCAAGGCCATCATCGCGGTGAGGGAAGGGAACATCCGCATCAGGCCAGGCTATGACGGCGTCTACGGCGTCCTCGAGATTCCCGGTCTCGAGCTCCTTCACAAAGAGGAGGAGCGTCCGGCAAGACAGGGACGGCCATCAAAGCGGGTGGGGGAGGCAGCGCCGCAGCGCGGGCTCTCCGATTTCTTCTGATGCTCTTCGGGAGTGGAAAATGAGAAAAAATTAAAAGAACAGCGCCATCCTGCTCGCATTCGGGGGTATGTATGATGAAGATGTCCAATCATAATTCTTGCAAGCAGATGACCGGCCTCGAGGAGTGGGAGGCGAGGGTCCTGCACCATTTCGCTGCGCAGGGGAAGAGAGGGCTGCGGCCGCTCTCGGAGCGGCAGCTGAAGGCGCTCGACGAAGGGCTCGAGCTCCCGGCGTTCTAAGAAGAATTTTTCTAAAGCATTCCTCACAACTGCAGCGCTCTCGCTGCCTGATAGTAGAATTGTGAGAAAAAGGAAAATAAGTTAAGGAAAAAAGAGGGTTTACGCCGGCACCTTGAAGACCGGCGGCCTGTTCTTGTCCAGCACCGTGATGTGGACGACCATGCTGTCGCTCAGCTGGCCGTCGCTCACCGTCACCTTGACGGTGTAGCTGCCGGCGTCGTCGTACGTCGTGGTGTACTCGGAGCTGTTCATCCAGCCGCTCACGGTGAAGTCGAGCTTGTCGTTCTCCCTGTCCGTCGCGGAGAGGAGCAGCGTAATCGTCTCGCCCTCGTACACCGTGATGTCAGGTATCCGCTTCAGGACCGGCGCGGTGTTCCGCATGTTGATGACGACGGTGACCGTTTTCTTGACGCTCGTCGCGCCGTCACCAGCAACCACGTCAACCGGGTACTGGCCCGCATCCCCGATCTTGGTCTTCCAGACGCCCTTCTCGTCGAACGGGGCGCTGAAGGTGAAGGTGAGGGGGAGGCCGTCCGGGTCGTAGACGCCGCCGGTGTTGATGGCGATCACGTCGCCCTCCTCGCCCACGATCCTGCTCGGGAAGTCGGCGGGGAAGACCGGCGGCCGGTCCACCTTCTGGACGATGACCTTGAGAGTCTGCTTCACGGGCTTGGCATGGCCGTCGTCGGCGGTCACTGTGACCTCATGGGTGCCTGCGTCGCCGAAGATGGTGGCGTAGCTCCGCGAGGTCATCCAGCCCTCATAGCTCAGCACGACCTCCTCGTTCTCGGCATCGGTCGCGGTGCAGTCGATCATGACAGACTCGCCCTCCTTCACATTGATGGTCGAGAGGCAGCTGAGGACAGGCGGCCGATTGGCCCGCTCGATCACGACGAGGACCTGCTCGGCAGTTGAGAGGCCTGCCTTGTCGTAAGCGGTCACCGTGACTGTGTAGTTGCCTGCGTCGCCGTAGCCGGTCTGCCATGTCCCATTCTTGTCGAACGGCTTCGAGAAGGTGTAGGTGACAAGGCCGCCCTCTGGGTCGACGGCGACTGGATGGAGCTCCACAAGGTCTCCCTCGATCTTCGTGATGGTGTACGGCTTCGCTTCAGGCTGAGCTACTGTTGCGCCTGTCAGGCCACCGGTCTCGTTGACGGCGGAGATGAGGCTCTCATTGGGGATTGCCTCCCCGACTGGCTGCTGCTGGCACGCGGCCACTGCCGCGAGCGCGACGACGAGAATCAACGCCAGGGTTCGCTTCATGATGACACTCTCCCGGATTCGGTTTTGGATGATTATGGTAAGTGGGTGGGGAGAACCCCCCGAGATTTAAATACTTTATCATTCATAGCCATTCTTAAGTGAGAACAAAAAATCGTTTCTGTTTGCTGTGGTCGAACCAATCAGCCCGGAGGCCTCTACCGGAGGTGCCCCTTCAGCTTGTCGAAAAGCCCCTTCTGCGGCGATGCCGCCTCCCCGAACTCCTCGCCGAGGTCGCGGAGGAGCGCCTCCTGCTTCCTCGTGAGCCGCTTCGGCGTCACCACCTGGACCCTGACCAGCTGGTCCCCCTTGCCGCGGCCGGAGAGGACGGGAATGCCCTTCTCGCGGAGCCGGAAGAGGGTGCCGGACTGCGTCCCAGGGAGTATCTTGAGCCTGGCCCTCCCTTCCAGCGTCGGCACCTCGATGTCGTCGCCGAAGACCGCCTGGAAGAAGCTGATCGGCGCCTCCAGGAGGATGTCGTTCCCCTGGCGCTGGAAGAGCTCGTGGGGCGCGACCGTGATGAAGACGTAGAGGTCGCCCGGCCTCGCCCCCTTGCCGACAGCCTCCCCCTCGCCCGCCACCCGGAGGCGGCTGCCGTCATCGACGCCTGCAGGCACCTGGAGCTCCAGCTCCTTCCGCTCCATGACCGTGCCGCTCCCGTGGCAGAGCGGACACTCCTCTCCGACCACGGTCCCATCGCCCCCGCAGTCAGGGCAGCTGCCCGTCGTCAGGAAGAGGCCGAAGGGGGTCCGCTGCTGCCGACGGACGTAGCCGGTGCCGTGGCAGGTGGGGCATGTCTCGAGCCGCTTGCCGCCCTTGCCGTGGCAGGCGCCGCACTCGCTCCGCTTCCGGATGGTGATCCGCCTCTTGGTGCCGAGGGCCGCCTCCTTGAGGGTGATGGTGAGATCGTACCTGAGGTCAGTGCCCCTCCGCCTGGTGCGCCTGGTGCCGAAGATGTCGCCGAAGCCGCCGCCGAAGAAGCTTTCGAAGATCTGGTCGAAGTCCATGTTCGGGCCGAAGCCGGAGAAGTCGTAGCCCTGGAAGCCGCCGGGGCCTGCGCCGCCCTTCTGCGCGCTGGCGAAGGCCTCGTGGCCCATGGCGTCGTAGTTCCGCCGCTTCTCCTCGTCGCCGAGGACCGTGGCTGCCTCGTTGATCTCCTTGAACCGCTGCTCAGCGTCCTGCCGCTTGCTCAGGTCGGGGTGGTACTCCTTGGCGAGCCGCTTGTACGCCTTCTTGATCTCCTCCCGCGTCGCTGTGCGGCCCACGCCGAGCATCTCATAGTAGTCCTTCGCCATCGTGGCTCGCTATCCGGCTCCGGTTTTTAAAATATGCGCCGACAAAAAAAGTAGTTCCGGCGGCGCTGCGGAGGTCTTCCCGCGCCTGTGGCGCGAGCATTTGCGAAATCGACCCTGCATGAATCGGGTCGATTTCTGGTCTTGCTCCAAGGCAGCGCCGCCGTTGATAAGGAAAGGGAAGTTTGAGCTGTCTCACTTCTTCTTCGGCTTCTCCTCGCCCTTCTTCTCGTCCTTCACCTCCTCGAACTCGGCGTCCACGGCATCGTCGGCAGGTCGCGAGCTCCGCTCAGCAGCCGGCTCGCTCTGGGCCGCCTGCTCATGCGCCACCTTCTGGTACATCTCGATGGAGAGCTCCTGGATCCTCTTCTGGATCTCCTCGAGCTTCTTCTTGATCGCCGGGACGTCCTTCTCGCTCGGCTCCATCAGCCGCTTCAGGGAGTCGATGAGCTTCCTGACGGCCTCGACCTTGGAGTCGTCCACCTTCCCCTTGATGTCATTGAAGAGGTTCTCGGCGGTGTAGATGAGGGTGTCCGCCTGATTGATGACCTCGGCCTCGTCGTGCTTCCGCCGGTCCTCGGACTCGTGGCGCGACGCCTCCTGGCGCATCCGCTCCACCTCTTCCGGGCTCAGGTTCGTGGTCGCGGTTATCTTGATGGACTGCTGCTTCCCTGTGCCGAGGTCCTTCGCCGAGACGTGGACGATGCCGTTGGCGTCGATGTCGAAGGTCACCTCGATCTGCGGGATGCCCCTCGGCGCCGGCGGGATGCCGATCAGGTCGAACTGGCCGAGGAGCTTGTTGTCCGCGGCCATGGCCCGCTCTCCCTGGAAGACCCGGACTGTGACAGCAGTCTGGTTGTCCGCCGCTGTCGAGAAGATCTGCCCCTTCTTCGTCGGGATCGTGGTGTTCCGCTCGATCAGCTTGGTGAAGACGCCGCCCAGGGTCTCGATGCCGAGCGAGAGGGGGGTCACGTCGAGCAGGAGGAGGTCCTTCACCTCGCCTGCGAGAACGCCTGCCTGGATGGCCGCGCCCAGGGCCACAGCCTCGTCCGGGTTGACGGACTTGTCCCCCTCCTTGCCGGTGAGGCTCTTGACGAGCTGCTGGACAGCGGGAATCCTCGTGCTCCCGCCGATGAAGATCACCTTGTCCAGCTTCTCCATCGTCAGCTTCGCGTCCTTCAGCGCGCGCTGCGTCGGCTCCTTCAGCCGCTCCAAGATCGGCTGGATCAGCCTCTCCAGCTCAGCCCTGGTCAGCTCGTAGTCGAGGTGGAGGGGCCCCTGATTCGTCGCTGTGACGAAGGGGAGGTTGATTGTCGTCTTGGTCTTGCTGCTCAGCTCGATCTTCGCCTTCTCCGCCGCCTCCTTCAGCCGCTGGAGGCTCGTCTTGTCCTCCCGCAGGTCGACGCCGTACTGCCGCTTGAACCGCTCCGATGCCCAGTCGATGATGAGGTCGTCGATGTCGTCGCCGCCGAGGTGGGTGTCGCCGTTCGTCGCCTTCACCTCGAAGACGCCCTCGCCCAGCTCTAGGATTGAGACGTCAAAGGTGCCGCCGCCGAAGTCGAAGACCAGGATGGTGTGGTCGTGCCCCTTGTCGAGGCCGTAGGCGAGCGCCGCCGCTGTCGGCTCGTTGATGATCCTGAGGACCTCGAGGCCGGCGATCCTCCCCGCGTCCTTCGTCGCCTGGCGCTGGCTGTCCTGGAAGTAGGCAGGGGTCGTGATGACCGCCTTCGTGACCGGCTGGCCGAGGTAGGCCTCAGCGTCAACCTTCAGCTTCTGGAGGATCATGGCGCTGATCTCTTGCGGCGCGTACTCCTTGTTCCACATCTTGACCCGGTAGTCCTCTCCCATGTGGCGCTTGATGGAGCGGACCGTGTGCTCGGGGTTCGTTATCGCCTGGTTCCGCGCGATCCTGCCGACGAGCCGCTCCCCCTCTTCTGTCATGCTCACGACGCTCGGCGTGATTCGCTCCCCTTCCGCGTTGGGGATGATAACGGGCTTGCCGCCCTCCAGCACCGCGACAGCGCTGAACGTCGTCCCCAGATCGATGCCGATAATCTTCTCCTGTGCCATGGTCTCACCTTCGTTGAGTGTGTTTTTGTTCTTTTTTCCATCTTTTCCATGAACTGGGACGTCGCCTTGGAGCGATTGCAGGAAATCGGGCGATTCATGCAGCCCGATTTCCGCGATTGCTCGCGCCGCCGGCGCGAGAAAACCTCCGCGACGTCCCAGGAATGAACGTTACTTCGTGACCTTCACCTTCGCTGTCCGGAGTACCCTTCCCCTCAGCATGTACCCCCTCTGGAGCACCTCGAGGATAGTGTTCCTCTCCACCCCCTCTTTCTGCTCCGTGAGCATCGCCTCGTGGCAGTAAGGGTCGAACCTCTCCCCCTCTGCCGGCTGGATGGGGGTGACGCCGTTCGCCTCCAGGATGGAGACGAGCTGGGCGTAGATCAGCTCCATCCCCTTGGAGAGCCCTCCGTCCTGCTTCTCCTCCGGCTTCACGTGGCCCAGGGCGAGTTCGAAATTGTCCAGGACCGGGAGGAGCTCCCGTATAAGCTGCCCGTTCGCCAGGAGGCAGTACTCTGCGTTCTCCTTCTCCACCCGCTTCTTGTAGTTCTCAAACTCCGCCTGGAGCCGCTGGAGGGTCTCGACCAGCTCCTGACGCCCCTCCTCTCTGGGCTTCTCCTGGGGCTCCTGCGGCGGCGGGAGAGGCTCCTTCTCCCCCTCCTGGCCCTTCTCTTTCTCTCTCTTCTCCTTCAACTGCAGTCACCAACCAGTTATTGTTGACCTTAAATCAACAAAGAAGAGTTAAAACTAACTAATATTTAAACCTTTCGTTTGAGCATTTTAAGATAAAACATAAATAGATGAAATCAATTTCACATATCAAGTGTGATACGCCCAGGAGGTGGGACGATGGAAAAGCTAAAAAGCACGCATACGAGCAAGAATCTGAAGAAAATCGAGTGCGGACCGGAGTGCGGCTTCATGGTGAGGAGCAACGACGAGGACGAGATCATCAGCATGACGACCAAGCACGTCAAGGAGATGCACCGCCAGAACGTCACTCCCAACGAGATCAAGGGGATGATGAAGGCGGCGCCGATGATGTAAACCTTTTTTCAGCCGGATTCTGAACCAAAGGATGGCTGCGACGCCGCGAGCTCCCGGTCAACGACCTTGGCCTGCCAGCCCGCCTTGAGCAGCACAGCACGGATCTGCGCCTTCGTGTGGCCGCGCGCGAGCTCCCTGGTGATGAAGGCGCGGAGCTTCTCCAACGCCACCTCAACCTCGTCAGTCAGAGCCGCGGGCTGCCCCACCGCTGCCTGGGAATACGCCTCGGTCAGCGCCGCATGAGCCGCGTGCCGCCGACGGCGATAATAAAAGTAACCAGCGAGAAGACCACCAACGACAAGGACAAAGAAGACACTCACCACCCAGAAAGAGCTCTTGGACATCAAGAAGCCCGCACCCGCCGTCGACGAAGGAGTCGCGCCTGACTCATTGACGCCAACACTCCCCGCACCAGGCATCCCGGACCCATTCGAGAGGGTGCTGAGATTGGTGGAAGCATTCGTCGGCGTCGCGAGACGGGGTTTCGGGGCGAGCAAAGCCACAGCGAATATGCTAAGCCCCGGTGAGGTAGCGGCGTACGTCGTGACGCCGCCACTCGTGCCGAGGAATGACGTCGGCAGCCGCTTCCAAACGGCGCCGTCGTACCGGAGGAGGCTGACACCCTCTGGAGAGCCGCCTGCCGCAGTAATGCGCGCCAGCGGGACGACGAAGGTGATGGCGACGGTAGTAATCTGTTGGGGTAGAATGCCTGGATACTCGATCCGCTCATACCCGAGCGCCGCGTAGTCGGGCCCGACGCGGGAGACATTCTCGCAACTGAGATTAACAGTACTCGAGAGGGTGAACGTCCCCCCATTCAGAACCTCCGAGGAGACAGAGAACGTGACGTTCCGGATCAAGTACGCGTCACCCACTGCGCGGAGCGTGTACCGCTGCCCCGGACTCAACCGGTCGAAATAATGCGCAGTACTCTGACCGCCAGCAGGACACCGACCCGCAGGCGGAGCACCACCACCCCCGCCACCACCACCGCCACCGCGATACGGCGGTTGCACAGGCGTCTCATTGACTGAGATGAACTCATACGCGCCCATATCCGGCGCTGACCCCTGCGGCACAACCGTACCCGCGAAGTCGCTCGTTAGACTGACGTTCGTCCCCGCATTAACGCATGGTGAATTGGCTTGGAGCGTGAAGTTGCCTCCCGCGGCGTTCGTTACCTTGGGGTCGCTGATAAGGTTGGCCGACCAATGCGTCGGGTCGTTGGACTGCATGTAGGCGACGGTTCTCGCCGCGCCCTGGTACACCGTGGAGTTCGTCGCCGAGTCATAGATGGTGTTGTTCACAAAGGTAAAGCCTGTCGTGTTGGCGAGGGCACCGAACTCGATTTGATAGTGGTCGTCGTTGTCATTGGCAAAAATGATGTTGTTCTTGATGAGGTTGCCCGAGGGGTTTCTGAGGTTCGCCCACAGCTTTAGACCGGCCTTTCCGAATCCATAGATCACATTGTTGTAGACCTTGTTATTGATGCAGACATAATCCAGGCCGCTCTCGCTGTGCGTTGCCATGCCGAGGCCGACATCATCTCCGGTCGTGAACACGTTGTAATACAGCTCGTTGCCATCGCCGAAGAACTTGTTTCCATCCGCTGCCCCTCCGGCCGCAATATATGCGCCTTCAATCCAATTATACCGAACGATGTTCCCCCCGACACCCGCGACATTCAGGACTTCTAAGGCTCGGCCAAAGTAGTTATTGTCATTCTTGATGATATTGTTCTGGATGAGGGAGGACGCCGCGTTCATCAACTTCAGTGTGGAGTGTTTGCCGTTCTTGATGGTGCAATTCTGGATAATGGTGCCCGATGTGGACCCGTCGTTATCCGCTATGAGAACGGTATCGACCCCTGCCCGGTTGTCTCCCACAATGGTGCATCGCTGAACTGTGCAGTTGTTCGAGGCCTCCTTAATCCTCAGTGCGCCCTGATAACCGGCGCCAGTGATGGTGCAGTCTTGAATAATCGCATGCGAAGAGGCCCCGTTCAAGTACATGGTCGTGTCGGAGCCGTACCTCATCTCAAGGTTCTCGTAGGTAACATAGGCGCGGTTATAGCTGCTGACGGCATTGGGTCTGACTGGGGCTTCGATGTCGTCGTAGAACCCGTTCGGATTGGAAGTTGCGTATAGGTAGAGCCTAGCGTCCCCGCCGCTCCAGAACCATCGGTTTGTTGAATTCACTAATGCCGAGCTGGCCGCTTCAGGGTAGGACGCGCCGTCAAGCCACACAACAGTTGGATCAGTCGATAAGACGGTGGTGTAGTAGATGTTCGCCGCGGAAAGGGTCCAAGACTCTGCTGTGATGTTGTTCGCGCCGCTGATGATGGGCTTGGCTCCGTTACCGTACGCTCCGAACACAAGCTGATCTGTGGCGTTCCCCGAACTCGGGACCGTTAACCGTTCTCTCCAGGTCCCGCCTCGCTTGAAGAGAATCTGGTCGCCGGGACTGAACGACCTCCCATTCACCTTGTCAATCGTCCGCCACGGCGTCGAGTTCGACAAGCCGTCGTTCGAGTCATTCCCGCCCGTCGCGTCCACGTAGTACGTCGTGCTCGCAGTATTCTGCGACGTCGTGAAATTAAACGTCCCATTCGTAGAGCAGTTCCCGTAAGAATTGCACGCGGTAATATTGTAGTAGTACCGAGTGTTGTTCGTGAGTCCGGAGAGCATCATCGAGTGACTCGTGCCGAACGATGTGTTCGATGACGAACTCGCTAACGCAAGAGTGGTGCCATACCGCACCGTCTCATTCGCGGCGATATTAGTCGACCAAGTGACGACCGCAGACTGATTCGTAATAGAGGTATTCTGGACGGAAGAGATGAGCGGCTCGGACGCCGTCTCGGTTACCATCTTCACATAGTCAAAGATTATGTTGAGATCGCTCTGGAGCGGTCCGTTCCAGGCGGCGAGGGCCGAGTCGTCTGGATGGTATTCGACATTGAGGGTGATGCCTCCTCCGCCGCGGTCGGCAACGTAGAAGCCGTAGGTCTGCGCTGCCAAAGCGATTGTGTGGCCCCATGCCGACGTGAGATTGAGGGTGCTGAGATTCACGCTGGTGGGGATAGCCAGCCGCGCACCCATCGGGAGGGTGCCGTTGTAGTCCGCGGTGTTACTGTCGAAGCAGAGCGCTGGATAGACGAAGGATTTGTTCAGAGCCGCTCCAGGGATGATGATGCTGATCGCATGGTCGATCGCTCCCTTTTCCGCGTGATAGTCCCGGAGGATGCCCCCGTACGCGGTGAGGAAGGAAGCTCGTCGCCCGTGCTCGTAGGCCGTCCCATTGCTCGAAGGATAGGTCAGGCTGTACATCGTTGAGACGACCTGGCCCGAGCTGAGCCTAATAGCGGCGTACGCGTCGAGCGAGCTGCCGTCGGGCTGGATGACGACGAGATGGCCGTCGCCATCAGGGGATGGAATCACCCCATTAGGGATATGAACAGTGAGCGGTCCTGGTGATGGCAGGTTGACGGGACGGTACTCGGATTGGTTTGGAAGGCCGCCATTGTTCCAGCCTTTGCCGACCACCTGTGTCGAGTAGTAGTTGCCGGGGTACGGGTGGCTGTCGCTCGAGCCGGCGAGGATGGCCGCTTCGACAGCTGCGGAGTTGTTCGTCCGGTTCCAGGCACCGCTCACCACGTTGTCGTAGGCGCCGTAGTTGTAGAGGACGTCCTGTACCGGGTCGTTGATGCTGGCGAAATAGAGGCCGGTGCTCTGGGAGTCCTCGCTCCAAGAGGTCAAACCAGTGGATAACGTGCTGAAACCAGGAATATCCTGATAACTGACCCCGGCAGGGATTGGGGTATTCCATGGACTCGTGTTGGCGAAGAAGCGTCGGCGGTCGTAGCTGACCTCCATCGCGCCGATGTCGGGCTCATCGACGATCATGTAGCCGTCGTAGTCAGTGGTGAGTCCCACATCTGTGCCGGCGTCGATCGCTGGCGAGGTGAGATTGAGGTGAAAATTGTGCCCACTGGCATTGACGAAGAGCGGATTGGACGAGAGAGAATGCTCGTCTTGGCCTGTGGCTGCAAAGAATGCGGGTAACGTGTAGGTTGTTCCATTGTAATAGACGAGAGTCGCGCCGCCATCATATCTTCGGAAAATATTGTAATCTGACTCGAATCCTGTGAAGTTGGTCCCTGCGACAAACAGGCCTTGCGATGTCACTCCATCCATGATGTTGTTCTTCACTTTGGTCCCGGCCGGGGAGGAGCCGTCGTCGATATCGATGCCTCGTATGGCGATGTTGGCGCCGTAGCCGACGTTATTGTAGAATTTGGTTCCTGTAGTGTTAATCCAAGCCGTATAGAGGAGATTGGAACCGCGAGCTACTGTCTTGTATGCGACATTGTCGTAGACCTCGTTCAGGCCGGACTTGTAAATTAAGATCTCAGACATGATGCTCGAGTTCCCGTTGTCGTAGAGCAGGTTCCTATAGATCTTGTTTGAGCTGGAGTTCTGCTCCACCTGGATGCCATTGGCGTTATTGTCGTGGACGACGTTCCCGTAGATCTCGTTGTTGATCGAGCCGACGATCGAGTCGACGCCGCTGCCGCCGTCCAGGTCTATCCCGTCAAGGTCATTGCTGTAGGCGATGTTGTTGCTGATCACTGAGTTCTGGACATACATGGTCTTGAGGCCGACACCATCCGTCAATGGGATTGTGGATCTGGCATGATGCGCCGTGTTGTTTGAGAGGGTTGCGTTTGTCACCCTATTACCTGGAGCTCCCTGCAAATCAAAATTGGCGCCCCCATTGTAGGAGGCGGTGCAATTATTGATGGTCCCGTAGTCCGCTTCGTTGAACTGGAACCCTCCATACGCGTTGTTGGTAGAGATGGAGTTGCGGACTATGACATGATCGGACTCGTAGGCTCTGAACCCATCCTCCAGACCATTCGAATACTGCAGCGTGAGCCCATCGATGATGTAGTAATCCTTGTAAGCGCTATATATGCACCCGCCTCTCGCGCTTGCTTCAACTCCGGGGCTGGTGTAGACAGTGCTTGGGTTGGCGGTGGAATAGACGTAGAGCACGTTGTTCGACCAGTTCCAGCGCAATGCGGCGTTGAGGGCGGAATAGTTCGCGGGTATCCCTCTTGTACCATTGAAAAAGACTTGGCGTGGCGCTGTAGAGACTGCAGCAGACCATATATTCGTCGAGTTCAGCGACCAGCCGGTGACCATATCCGCGCCAGAGATGATAGGGTTCGACCCCGAACCGTACGCCCCAAAGGTAATCGGGCTCGTTGAGTTGCCCGATGACGGAATAGTGAGGTATTCTCTCCACGTCTCGCCGCGTTTGAAGAGGATGGTGTCGCCGGGGTTGAACGATGCCGCATTGACCTTGGCGATGGTCCTCCACGCGGTCGTGTTCGAGGTGCCGCTGTTGGAATCATTCCCACCCGTCGCGTCAACGTAGTACGTCGTAATCGGAGTGTTCTGCAACGTCAAGAAATTATAGGTTCCATTCGTTGTGCAATATCCATATGAGTTGCACGCGGTGATATTGTAATAGTACCGCGTGTTGTTGGTGAGACCAGAAAGCGTTGCTGTATGGTTCGTGCTGAACGATGCGTTCACTTTTGAACTTGACAGGGCGGTTGTCGTCCCATAGCGGATAGTCTCGTTCGCACTCTGATTCGTGGTCCAAGTGATGACCGCGGACCGATTAGTAATCGAACTATTCACCACAGAGGATATCAACGGTGCAGAGGTGCCGTTGAACTGGTACTCAAACGCTCCGATATCAGGCGCCGCGCCGCTCGGAATCGAGTTCCCATCAAAATCGGCTGTCAAATTGACGTTGACGCCCGCATCGATGACCGGGGAGTTTGAGAGCGGGTGGAAATCAAATCCGGTGGCGTTGACAAACTGTGGGTTCTGCTGCATCGAGTGCGAACAGTTTGTCGAGCCGCAGTACGCGGCCTCCCAGGCGCCATAGTTATTATAGGTCGTGTTGTTCCAGACGATGAAACCGTTGGATTCCGCGCCGAAGGAGTTGTACTCGTAGACGTTCCCGTACCCGTTGGTGCCATCGTTCTCTCCACCATCGGTACAGAACAGGTCTCCGGTAGGACTGTTGACGGCGATATTGTTCTTGACGACATTCCCGATCACGGAGTTGGGCTGGCCCGATTCTCCCCTGATCCAGATGCCGATGTCGTTCCCGTAAAACATGTTGTTGTAGATGAGGTTGTAATTGGCACCCAAATAGTCAGTGGCTCGACCGTAGATGAGGATTCCGGGGGACATATTGTATCCCGCCCCTGCCGAGTTGAGGACGATGTTGTGGTGGATTTTGCTGTTGGATGTCAACTCCATTTGAATGCCGTTCATGACGTTTGCGTCGAGGTAGTTGTAGCGGACGACCGGGGCATCCGCAGCGTTGGCCGTGGTCACATAGTCGAACCAGATACCCGAACCGATGTTCTGCTGTCCGATGATTCCGTTATCATGAACGTAGTTGTACTCGACCACTAACCTGAGGCAGGTCTCAGTATTGGCCTTGATGCCTGCCGTGTAGAGATGATTTCCATACGGAACGTTTTGGTCGTTCAGAATGCAATTGTGGTGAACGTTGTTGCGCCGGACTAGAGTGTCTTCTGTGTACGTGCCACTCCAGATTCCATTTCCTCCCTGATACCTCACCTCGTTGTCTTGGAATGTGTTGAACACGTTCTTGGTCGCGTCGGCTTGATTCTGGATGCCCATGACATAGTTGTACTCGATCACGCAGTTCTGGACCGTATTGTGATTCGCATTGGTCGTGAGGTCGATCCCGACATACTTGGCGTGTTTCACCGTCAGACTGTCGTACACGATGTAACTACGCCCGCCTCCTGAGATCACGGGATCGCGCTGGCTGACCTCAAGCGTGTGACTACTCGGGGTGCTGCCGATGTAGACCCGATGATTGCCAGAGTCCCACCACCATTTACCAGCCCCAAGATTTCCCTTCGCATAGACCTGAACCAGCCTCGCGGCGTCGTAGAAGACTTGGTATGGGTTCGCTGCACTGGCCGCGTACCAATACGAACCCTCGACCGTCCACGATGCAAACACGTCTGAGCCGCTGATGATCGGATTCGCGCCCGTATCGTAGGCCCCAAAGGTGATCGGATTACCGGAAGTCCCCGACTGCCCCGGTGTCAGCGTCTCCCGCCACGTCCCGCCGCGCTTGAACAGGATTGTGTCGCCGGGGTTGAACGAGGCCGCGTTGACCTTGGCGATGGTCTTCCATGCGGTCGTGTTCGACAGGCCGTTGTTCGAGTCGTTGCCGCCCGTCGCGTCGACGTAGTACGTCGCGGAGCCGTTGGACTGGTACTCGTACGCGCCGATGTCAGGGGCAGCGCCGCTCGGGACCGGATTGCCTGCGAAGTCGCTCGTCAGGTTGACGTTCGTCCCCGCGTCGATGGCAGACGAGTTCGGCAGCGGGTGGAAATCGAATCCCGCGGCGTTGACGAACGTAGGATTCTGTTTCATCGAATGCGAGCATCCTGTCGAGCCGCAGTAGGCGGCCTCCCAGGCGCTGTAGGTGCTATAGCCCGTGTAGTTCCACCAGATGAAATTGCTGGATTCCACGCCGAAGGAGTTGTACTCATAGACGTTCCCAGAGCCGCCGCCAGTGTTGGAGGCGGTTCCCTGGACGACGAGATTCCCGTAGTAGTGCCCGACTGCGATGTTGTTCCTAATTGAATTGTTCTTGGCCAACGCCCCCCCAACCATGATGCCTGTGTTGTAATACCTACCGGAGCTGTACGCGATGTTGTTGTAGATCTTGTTGCGGTAATTGTAGGTGCCGCTAGTCTCTTCGATGTCGTTGTTCATGTTGTCATACACGAGGTTGTTGTAGATCTCGTTGTCGTCGGCTAGGTCCTCGTTCCGTATCCCATTGCCCGTGTTATCATATATCCGGTTATACCTGATGGTCGCGAATACGACGGGACCGTCCAGCCAAATCCCGCTGCCGTCATACGACTGGGGAGTTTTTTTGCCGTTGCTGTAAACGGTGTTCCGCTCGATTACGGCGTGCTGGTTGATGTCAGATTCATATCCGGTGAGTTTTATGCCTGCCTGGAAGTCATGGTCTCCCACCACGCCTCCGATATCCCCGGAGCTGATGAGATTATTATGATGGACTGAGTTGTTGGTGATGGTGATGAAATCCGTCGCGTCCTGAATGGCGACGCCTGCGCCGCCGCAGTAAGAGGCGGTCCCGTTGGCGAAGACGACATTATCAATAGTATATGCTCCGCCGGCAGCTGTGCCAATATACAGGCCTTGCCGGAACGCACCAAGAATATCTACGGAGTCGAAGGTCAGGTTGTTGGAGTGATGGGTTACTTGTATCCCCCGCGCATTCGCCTTGTCGATGTAGAGATTGTTGAATTTGAGGGAATCCTTGGCATCGATGAGGACGCTGTAGTCTCGGACACTTCTCGTCATCGTATAGTTGCCAGGCGCTGTATCGTCAGGGGTGCGGACGTAGATGCGGGTGTTGTTGGAATCGTAATAGCTGGTTCCGAGCGTCATGAGATCCTTGCTTGCCGCCCTGGGGAGCCGGGTATCGTTCGCGAAGGTCTGCGTCGGCGAGGTCGCGAGCGGAGTGTAGTATGCGTTGAAGCTGGAACCGGCCAGGCCGCCGTTGTAGACCTGTAGGATCTCCGAATCGTTCAGGGCACGGTTGAAGACGAAGACCTCGTCGACGAGACCGTCCAAGGACCATGCGCCTGTTCCTCCGATTTGCAGGTCGGCGGTGCTGGTCTCGACGTTCGCGTCCGTACAGGTGGTAGAGCCGCTCTCCTTCTTGCCGTCGATGAACAGGGAGAGCTCTTTGGTGCTGGATCCTGTGTAACGGACCACGACATGATGCCACGTGTTCAGGTCGTTATGCGCCCAACTGGTCCCCCTGGTATGCCAACCGCCGCTGTCGTGAAGCGTAGTCGTGAACCACCCGTCGCCCCAGTGCGTGAGGGACATGTTGCCCTTCTGGAAGATGTTTCCGTCATTGGCGCTGGAGAAGAGCACCCACGCCCCGTACGTGAAGTCGCTGTTCGTGGTGCCGCTCTTGCCGATGAACCCGGCAGAGAGACTGGCGTCGGCCCTGCTCAGGTATTGCGAACTGGCCCTCGTGAACTGCGCCGAGTATGAACCCTGCTTGTGCGTGGCGTTCTGCCCGACGGTGTTGTGGTCGACGAGGGTGTTCGCGTGGCCCGTGCCGTCGGTCCTGTTCGCCCCGGCCGCCTCCTCCAGCATCCAGTAGGCGTGGATGTTCGGGTCTGAAACGAAGCCTGTCAACGTAACGAGCTCCGGCGTCCAATTCGCCGACAGCAGGTCGGCTCCGCTGACGATGGGCTTGGCCCCGCTTCCATACGCTCCGAAGGTGATGCGACTCGTCGCGTTCCCTGAGCTCGGCGCGTTCAGCTGCTCTCGCCACGTCTCGCCGCGCTTGAACAGGATTGAGTCGCCGGGGTTGAACGATGCCGCATTGACCTTGGCGATGGTCTTCCACGCGGTCGTGTTCGAGGTGCCGTCGTTCGAGTCGCTGCCGTTCGTCGCGTCCACGTAGTACGTCGTGGCAGAAGCGCTGACAGCGCAGAGAACGATGAAGAGTGCCGCGCAGAGGAGGAGCACGGAGCCGGTGCCGCTATCCCGCCGCTCACGTGGTTGTAAAGACACGACCGCCACCCAAGGTGTCTCCTCCGACTGTCAGCCTTAAAAAGGTTGCGGCGTCAATTGACGAGAACCGAGCAATAACACCTCCGAGACTCAAGGAGCCTGATGCCGGAAGGTGGAGAGGGGTCCCGGTCACCGGAAGAATCAGCTGCGGGCCAGTTCCTCGTCGACGACCTTGGCCTGCCAGCCGGCCTTGAGAAGCACAGCACGGACCTGAGCCCGGGTATGGCCGCGCTGAAGCTCTCTAGCGATGAAAGCGCGAAGCTGCCCCAACGCCGCGTCGACACCGGCAGACGTCGCTACGCTCCGCCCTCCCATAAGGCGACGGGGCTCCAGCTCGTCGAGGACCGCGATGATGGTATCCTCCGGCCAGCCAATCTCCCGGAGCCGCGTGGCTATATGCTCCCGGTCGGACCCCTGCCCGAACTCTTTGGCGACATACGACCGCAGGCTCTCCCGCGGGTCCTGCGGAGCCGCGGGGGACGACACAGTGGTCGCCGACCCCGCCTCCAGCCCGCCCCGAGCCATGGCAGCAGTGCCTCCCGCGTGGGTCTGTTGCCGCCAATGGTAATAGGCGTAACCGGCGAGGATTCCGCCGAGAAGGAGAACGAAGAGGAGGCTCATCAGCGGGATTCTCGACATCAAGGAAGCCGGGCTCTCCGTCGAGGGAGATGACGCGCCTGACTGGTTCAGGCTGGCGTTCCCTCCGCCGGCTGCGGTTACTGACACGTTCGGGGTGGCACCTGGGATGGAGGAGGCGTTCGCCTGGCCAGAGGGTTGACTCGTCTTCGGGGCGAGCAATGCCACAGCGAAGACGCTGAGGCCGGGCGAGGTCGCAGTGTAGGTCGCGACGCCGCCGCTCGTGCCCAATGAGGTCGTCGGCAACCGCCTCCAAGCGGAGCTTTCATACCGAAGGAGGCTGACACCGTCGGGAGAGCCGCCTGCCGCAGTGATGCTCGCAAGGGGGACGATGAAGGAGATATTGGCGCTCCCAACCTGCCCGGGCGATATATCCGGATACTCGATCCGCTCATAGCCTAAGACCGCGTATTCGCTGCTCACCGCCGAGACATTCTCGCAACTCAGATTCGCCGCATTCGTGAGCGTAAAGGTGCCGCCGTTCAGGACCTCGACCAGAACGGTGAAGGTGATATTCCGGATGAAGAACATACTGCTCGACGTGCCAAGTGTGTAACGCTGACCGGGAGTGAGACGATCATAATAGTGGGCTGTACTCAATCCGTTGGCAGGACATCTGCCCGTCGGCGGAGCACCACCACCCCCGCCGCCACCCCCACCGCCGCCGCCCCTGCCCGTTCCTCCGCTCGGGTTCGCGACGGCGAAGGAGATGAGAGCGGAGGCGGCGTCGACGTTGCCGAGCGTGTCGTTGCAGCGGGCGTAGAACACGTAGCTGTTCCCATCCGACACCCCGACGCTCACGGTGTGGGTCCTGGCGTCGCTGGTGGCGAATGGGCCGCTCATGGAGCTATAGGCAGTGTCGTTCGTCGAATAACGACACGAGGCGTTTTCATTCGTCGTGACCGAAAGGAGCGCGCCAGTCGTACCGGCCGGGAGCGTGCCGGAAGGCGAGAGGTTTGAGAGGACGGGCGGCAGGGTGTCCAGGGCGAAGTTCCGTACGCTCGAGTTCCCCTCGAAATGGCCTGAGCTGTTGTCGACGCAGCTGACCGACCAGTTGTGGCCGCCGTCCGCGAGGCTCGCGACGGTGAAGCTGCCTATCCCCTGGCTGGCGACGGTGGCATTCATCTGGTTCGGCGCGCCGTCGAGGAGGAGCGTGCAGTTCGCGATGGCCGAATAGTCAGAGGCGTTGAAGGTGAAGAGAACAGGGAGGCTAGCGAGTGCCGCTTCCTGCGCCGGCGTGAGGAGGAGGACGAGGGGAGGCTCGGTGTCGGTCACGACGTTCACGGTGATAGTCCGCGGCGTCGCGTTGCCGGTGTTGCCGCCGGCGTCCCTGCACCTGACGTTCCATGCGTACGGCCCATTCGCCAGGAAATAGAGGAAGGAATCGGAGGAGGTGACATTCGTGTCGTTGAGGACTTCGGAGCCGTTGATGAGGAGGCCGCAGCTCGTTATCAGGGTCTGGTCGCTCGCGTTATAGGTGAAGTTGATGTTGTTCACAGAAGAGGTGTTACCGTCGATGGGCATGATGAGCGTCACGGTCGGTGGCGCGGTGTCGACGGTGAGGATATAGTTGGCGCCGGCGGTTGCCGTGTTGTTCGTCTGGTCGCTGCAGTTGACGTTCCAGCTGTGCTGGCCGTTGCCGAGCGGATTGGTCGCCGTCATCGTGGCGGGGACGCCGCTCGTGACGGTCGCGTTCGTCCTGTTCCGCTGTCCATCAATGATGAGGGTGCAGTTCGAGAGGTTGCCACTGTTGTCGGAGGCGTTGAAGTTGAAGACGGGAACGGTGCCGTTCGTGTAGGAGCTGTTCGCGGGCGAGAGGAGCACGACGTTCGGCGGCGTCGTGTCGGGAGTCTGCCATGTCGTAAAGTTAAACGTTCCATTCGTAGAGCAATTACTGAAAGAACTACAAGCAGTGATATTATAATAATACAAAGTATTGTTAACCAACCCAGTAAGCGAAGCAGAATGATTCGTCCCGAACGACGCATTTGACTTCGAACTCGTAAGCGCAGTGGTGGTGCCATACCGCACAGACTCATTCGCAGCCAGATCCGTTATCCAGGTAATGATGGCCGACTGGTTCGTAACCGAGCCATTCTGCACTGAAGAAATCACTGGTGCAGGCGTGGGATTCTGCAACGTCGTGAAACTGAACGTCCCGTTGGTTGTACAGTTCCCGTAGCTATTGCACGCAGTGATGTTATAATAATACAACGTGTTATTCACGAGGCCGGTGAGCGTCACCGAATGATTCAGCCCAAACGAGACATTGGTCTTCGAAGTGTTCAGCGCAACCGTCACCCCGTACCGCATACTCTCATTCGCACCCACATCGGTCGACCACGTGATGACCGCGGACTGGTTGGTGATAGACGTGTTCTGCACCGAAGAGATGACCGGCGCAGGAACAGCATTCTGCGACGTCGTGAAGTTGTATGTCCCATTCGTAGAACAATTCCCGAAGGAGTTGCACGCCGTGATATTGTAATAGTACCGGGTATTGTTCAAGAGTCCGGTAAGCGAAGCAGAATGATTCGTCCCAAACGACGCGTTCGATGACGAGTTAGCCAGCGCCGTCGTCGTCCCGTATCGGACCGTAGAGTTCGCGCTTATGTTCGTCAACCACGAGATGACGACGGACTGGTTCGTGATAGCGGTGTTCTGCACCGACGAAATCAACGGCGCAGGAGCAGAATTCTGCAACGTCGTGAAATTATACGTGCCATTCGTCGAACAATTACCGCCAGAATTGCACGCGGTAATGTTATAGTAGTACCGTGTATTGTTCGTGAGACCGGAGAGCGTCCGTGAGTGACTAGTACCAAATGTCGTATTCGATGATGAGTTGGCAAGCGCCGTCGTCGTCCCATACCGGATGCTCTCGTTCGCAGCCAGACTCGTCGCCCACGAGATAACAACGGACTGATTCGTTATTGAGGTGTTCTGCACTGACGATATCACCGGCGCGGAGGTACCGTTGGACTGGTACTCGAACGCGCCGATGTCAGGAGCGGAGCCGCTCGGGACCGGGTTACCTGCGAAGTCTCTCGTCAAGTTGACATCGGTTCCGGCATCGATGCACGGCGAGGACGCTTGAAGAGAGAAATTGTGCGCTGTCGCGTTCACGAAGAGCGGGTCGGATTCGACAGAATGCGTGTCGCCGCCGTACACCGTCTCCCAGGCCGAATAGGTGTCTTGTTCATTGAAGTCCCAGTCGATGAAACCGGGCGCCGACGGGCCCAGGGCGTTGTAGGTGTATACGTTCCCGCTTCCGTACGTCCCATCGTTCTGGCAACCGAACCACGCCCTGAATTGAGTCGAGGAATTAACTAGAATGTTGTTCTTGACAGTGTTGTTTGTGCAACTGTTGGCGGCACGGGGGTAACGGCCCTGTACCCGCAGATTCGCGTCCTCGTTATGATATGCCGTGTTGCTGTAGACCCTGTTATTCTTGGTTGATGTGAGGCCACTGTTGTCGCTCGTCGTTAGAGAGATGCCATCAAGCTTGTTATTATACGCTATGTTCGTGGAGATCTCGATACCCTCATTGTTCTCTGTCATGAGCCCGTTGCCCGAATTGTTGTAGACCCTGTTGTACCGCATGATGCCTCCGTTCGGGCTTATCGTGTCAAACCAGATGCCGGTGCCGCTCGCTTCGAAACCAGGGTCTACAGGGTTGGTCGCCATGAGGCCTGAGACGTCGGGCCCGTTGGAAGAGACGTTATTGTTCTGGATTACGAAGCCGCTCATCTGCTGGTTCGGAGCGCCTAATCCAACAAGGCGGATGCCAGCGGTCCATTCGTACTCCTGGTTCGAGGCGTCCCAGTACAGGCCGTTCTGGTACACGTTGTTCCCTTCGACCGTCGTATTGTATTGCGGGCCCGTCAGCATTATCCCTGTCCCTCCTGTCAGGCTCACGTTGTTGTTCCGGATTATCTCGTCGCTGCGGAGATGGTCGAGCGTGTAGGATTGCGAGCGGATGCCTTGCCATGCGGCGCGATCGATGGTGTTGTTCTCTATGATAATTCCATAGCAGAGTTCCCGTATCTCCAGATTCCTGTTGTTGGCCGCTGTCAAACGGAGATTCTGTATCGTGATGTTGTTCTTGTTGACGACCTCCATGGCGACGTAACGCTGGCTCGCCGTCATGGTGTAATTGGAAGGGGCCCTATCGTCAGAAGTGCGAATATATACCCTTCCGTTGGCGTCATCCCACCAAGAGCTCCCTCTGCTCATCTGGTCCTTGGTAGCGACGGGGAGATATCTCGTCCCGTTCTCGAACACTTGATTTGGTTCAGTGCCCAGAGCCTTGTAGAATACAGTGTAATTGCTCCCCGCGAGGTAATTGGTGGTCGTCAATCCCAACTCGAATTTTGCCCATCCGGCATAAAGGACCGTCGATCCATCACCGGCATAGGACCAGACGCTGTCCCCGTTCGCCGAGGCGACACGCAGGTCTGCGGTAGTCGTCGTGGCGGGGGCTTTCATCGCGATGGAGACGCGGTAGAAACCGTTCCCTCCTTCGATGATTGAATAACTTGGTGTTCCGTTGGAGACATAGTCGCTTCCTAATTCGCCTGTATCAAGGTTTACCCAGAGGTTCGCCTCTGACAGGTCGGTGCCGCCCTGCAGCCACCCTATATGGATTCTGGCCCAGTCCAGCGTGCCTTTCTTCAAGAATGCCGAGTAGGTATAATTATTCAGGGCCGTGGCGCTCACATAGGCCTGGCTGAAATGCTCAGAATTCGCCACGGTATCGTTGAATGCCGCCGCTGTGTAATGTCCCGCGGGGTCGATTGACGCGTTGACACTGACGGAGGCGGCAGTTGACGTCCATGGAGAATTGCCGATATCGGCCGCCAATAAATTGCTGGAAGCGATATTATCCTCCCTTATCCACCCTGTAACGATATCACTGCCATCGATGGTGGGGGCATCACCGGTACCATACGCCCCGATAGTGATGCGATGCGTCGCGTTCCCCGAGCTCGGGAAAGTCAGCTGCTCCCGCCATGTCTCGCCGCGCTTGAAGAGGATTGTGTCGCCGGGGCTGAACGAGGAGGTGCTCACCTTGTTGATTGTCTTCCACGCGGTCGTGTTCGAGGTGCCGCTGTTGCTGTCGTTCCCGCCAGTCGCGTCCACGTAATATGTCTTGTTCGCAGTGTTCTGCGATGTCGTGAAATTATACGTGCCGTTCGTAGAGCAGTTCCCGTAACTGTTGCACGCGGTGATATTGTAGTAGTACCGCGTATTGTTCGTGAGCCCGGAGAGCGTCAAGGAGTGGCTGGTACTGAAAGTTGTATTCGATGTCGAGTTGGCGAGCGCTGTGGTGGTACCATACCGGACAGTAGAGTTCGCGCCCATGTCGGTCGACCAATTGATGACCGCGGACTGGTTCGTGATCGAACCATTCACCACGGCGGAGATTGTCGGCGGATAGGCGCCGCTCGTGATCGTGAGCGTGTTGCTGCAGGTCGTGTTCCCGTCGAACAATCTGTTGTTGGGCGTGGCACAGACGCTCCAGTTGTTCCCGACGACCGTCTCGTTGCTGACGAGGATATTCGTCTTGTTCTCGTAGAGCGCCTTGACCTGCGTGGCGCTGAGCGAGCGGTTGAAGATCTGTATCTCATCGATGACGCCGTCCATGCCGCCGAACCCGAGGTCTGATACATAGTTGTCCACGAGCGGGCCGTTCGCTGTGGTCGTGGCGTTGACCGCGCCGTTAATGTAGATGGTCGCGCGGCTTCCGTTGTAGGTCGCGACGTAGTGGATCCACACATCGTTAGGGACTTTGGCGGAGTTGAGATAATTCCAGCCGTCGGCGGTGTGGAACTCGAACTGAGTGGTGTTATCGTTCATGAGCATGATACGACCGAGCCCGGACCACGCCGATCCTGTCCAATCCTGTTTACCGAAAATCCCGTAGGAGTTGGTGTGGGGGTGGCTCTTGTACCATATGGCGACGGTGATGGTGCTGAAGTTGAGCGAGGGGTTGTTCGGTATCGTGATGCCATTGTAGCCGGTGTTCTCGTAGGCGCCGCTCCCGTTCCTCCCACCCGTCGCGTCCCAGGTCATGGCCGAGACGGTGCCGGTATGATTATACGTCGTGAAATCACGCGTCTTGCCACTCCCGGCGCTGTTGACCACGTCGAAATTCATGTTCACGAGCGCGATGCTCGTCCCGTTCAGCCGCCAGTCAAAGATGAGATTGACCGGGTCGCCGTTCACCTCTGATAGTCCCTGGGGTGTCGCGGTCAGATTCGCGTTCGTCGAGTTGAGGGGGCTGTCGGTCGCATTCAAGGTCAAAGATGTCATGCTCGGCGGCGCCGGGTTATATCTGATAGTGATGTTGATGCTATAACCCCATGCGCTCTGGTTCCACGGGTCGGCGAGCCGCATGCCGCAGCTCCAGTTCTCGCCCGCAGTGATGTTCCCGCTGCTGAGCGAGCCGACGAAACTGTAACCATTCCCATAGCTGTTATTGTAATCAACGGTACGATTCAAGACTCCGTTCCGGTACCATCTGACACTGACGTTCATCTTGTTCGCGTCGAGGTCGTTCAGCGTATCGTAACAATTGATGCTCTGGTTCGAGTAGTTGGTGCCGTCCGTGCTATTGATATTGGGCGACGGCGTCGTCGGCGGAGTATAGGTCACGACCCTCACCGTGAGGTTACCGGTGCCCGCCCACGCGGTCTGGTTCGTTCCGTCGCTGACGCTCATCGCGCAGCTCCAGTTCTCGCCCACCGAGAGATTGCCGTGGCCGAGCGTGCTCACAAAACTGTACAGGTCCACATAACTGCTGTTGTAATCGAGGCTGAGATTGAACGCCCCGTTCCGGTACCAACGGACACTCACGTTCATACGGTCGCCATTCCCGTCGATGAGGGTGTCGTAGCAGTTCACGTCCTGGTCGCTGAAGTTCGTCCCGGTGGTAGAATTGATCTCTGGCGTGGGTGTAGTGGGCGGGACGTTCCCCGTCGGGCCGTATTCGTAGGGCCCGAGGTCATAGCCCGCCCCCTTCGGACGGGTATTGCCGTCATAATCCGTCGTCACATTGACATTCATACCAGCGTCGATGGCTAGCGAGCTCGCGTTATGATGGTAATCGTGCCCGACCTTGTCCACGAAGAGCGGCTCCTGCTGCATGCTATGCGAGCAGTTCGTCGAGCCGCAGTAGACGGTCTCCCAAGCGGCGTAGGTATCATATTCTGTGTAATCCCACCGGACGATGCCGCTCCGCGCAGCACCGAAGGTGTTGTACTCGTACACATTCCCCGAGCCATAGTAGCCGTCGTTGTTCGGTCCGTCGATCGTCTGCAAGGCCGCTGCAGAATTGTTGATGAAGATGTTGTTCCTGACTGAGTTGTTCATCATCAGGTTGCCCTGCCATTGGCTGTAGGTGGCGAGGAACATGCCATTGTACCCGCCGACGACGATGTTGTTGTAGACCTGGTTCCGGTTCGAGGGGGTGCCCTCCCGGGCATCGATTTTGATGCCGCCGTTGGTGAAGACGCCCCAATCCCCGCCCTTGTCATTGTCGTAGATGATGTTGTTATAGACCTGGGTGTCGCCGGTGCTCTCCATGAAAATCCCGATTCCCATGCCGTCGTGGACGAGGTTGTTCCGGATGATGTTCGCGTGCGAGGGGTCGGTGGGCGAGGCGAAGTCGAGCCAGATGTCGGCGCCCCGGTCGCTGTTGTCGTAGCATTCGTTATCCTCGATGACGATGTCATTCAAGCCTGTCGGTCCCCAGAACTTGATGCCTGTGGACCATGTCTGATAGTAATCCCAGGTCCCCTGGTACTTGCCGTTCCCGTACACCGTGTTCCGGCGCACCGTGAAGTTGGAGCCGGTATTGTTGACGATGGCGAACCCGATTCCCGAGCAGCCGTTGTACCGGGCGATGCTGTCCTGCACGATGAAATTGCCATAGTCGATGCCAGAGTTGACGGCAAAGCCGTTGCACCAGTTCCATTCAATCGTCATGTTCGTGAGGGTGAGGTTGCTCGTCTCCCACCCCCCGATGCCGTCCCCCCCTTGGCTGATTGTGAGGTTCGCGAAGTTCGTGTTCGAGCTGAAGCCGATGACGCCGAACAGGGTCGCCTCCACTCCCGGGCTGGTCCGGTTGTCCGGGTCGCCGCTGGTGTCGTACAGGTAGAGCGTGTTGTTCTCCCAGTACCAGTCGTAGTTGTTGGTGACGTTGCTGACTCCGCCGCCACGTCGGTCGCCGAACGTTCCGTCGATGAATATCTGCGACAGGCCCCATTCTGCTATGACCGTTGCCTTGTAGATATTGCTTGAATAGAGAGTCCAATTGGTGATCAGGGGGCTCCCCTTGAGTACCGGCTGCGTGCCAGTCCCATAGGAGCCATAGGTGATCCTGTTCGTCGAATTGCCGCCCTTGACGTACCATGTATCCGATAGCCACCACGTCTCGCCGCGCTTGAACAGCACTGTGTCGCCCGGATTCAACGACCCCCACATATCCCCCACCTTGTTCACCGTCTTCCACGCAGACGCGTTCGAGGTGCCGTTGTTGCTGTCGTTCCCCGTGCTGAACGAGACGTAATACGTCGTGGCAGCGGCGCTCAGGGAGCAGAGAACGAAGAGGATGGCTGCGCTCAGAAGGAGCGCGCTGTTGCGGGTGCCGCTATCCCTGCTCTCACGGGGTTGTAAAGACACGACCGCCACCAATGGCTTTTCCTCCGACTATCAGCTTATAAAGGTTGTGGCGTGATGTTGACGAGAGCCGAGCAACAACCCTCCTAGTCCCAGGATAGTCCCAGAACAGCAAGGAGGGTTTTCGCTGGCGGGGCGCGGCTCACTGGCGGGCCAGCTCTTCATCCACGACCTTGGCCTGCCAGCCGGCCTTGAGCAGCACGGCGCGGATCTGCTCCTTCGTGTGGCCGCGCGCGAGTTCTCTGGTGATGAAGGCGCGGAGCTTCTCCAACGCCACCGCAGTGGAGTCAGTTATGGTCGCGGGTTGACCCACCGCTGCTTGGGAATACGCCTCGGTCAGCGCCGCATGAGCCTGGTGCCGCCGACGGCGATAATAAACGTAATCAACGAGCCCGCCAGCGAGAAGGACAACAAAAACAATGACCAGCCAGAAAGAACTCCGAGACACCAAGGAACCCCCACCCACCGACGACGAAGGAGCCGCGCCCGACTGATTAACGCCAACACCCCCCGCACCCGGCGTCCCTGACCCGTTCGAACGGGTGGTGAGATTGGAGGAAGCGTTCGACTGACTCGCCGGCTGACGAACCACCGGTACCGGCACCGCGACCGCGAAGACGCTCAGCCCCGATGAAGTCGCAACATACGTCGCGACGCCGCCACTCGTGCCGAGGAATGACGTCGGCAGCCGCTTCCAAACGGCGCCGTCGTACCGGAGGAGGCTGACACCCTCCGGGGAACCGCCCGCAGCAGTGATACGTGCCAAGGGAACGACGAAGATGATAGCGACAGTACTAATCTGCTGGAGCGGGACGCCCGGATACTCGACCCGCTCATACCCGAGCGCCAGGAAGTCGGCCCCGACGCGGGAGACATTCTCGCAACTGAGATTAACAGTACTCGAGAGGGTGAACGTCCCCCCATTCAGAACCTCCGAGGAGACAGAGAACGTGACATTCCGGATCAAGTACGCGTCACCCACTGCGCGGAGCGTGTACCGCTGCCCAGGACTCAACCGGTCGAAATAATGAGCAGTACTCTGCCCACCAGCAGGACACCGACCCGCAGGCGGAGCACCACCACCCCCGCCCCCACCGCCGCCACCGCCTCCGCGAGGAGGCGACGGCACACTAGTCGACAACGTCGAGAAAGTGAACAACCCCGACATCGTGCAGTTTCCATAGACGTTGCACGCCGTAATATTAAAATAGTACAGCGTATTGCTGACGAGACCGGAGATAGTCAGCGCATGAGTGGACCCGAATGAGACATTCGCTGACGAGCTGGAGAGCGCAAGCGTAGTGCCATACCGCACCGTCGAATTCGCACTCCTATTAGTTATCCAAGTGATAATCGCAGACTGATTCGTAATCGAACCGTTCTGCACCGAATAGATCACTGGCATCGAAGTATCGTTGAACTGATATTCGTACGCGCCGATATCCGGGGCGGAGCCGCTCGGGACAGGATTCCCGTCATAATCGGCCGTCAAACCGACACTCGTCCCAGCATCAATGACCGCGGAGTTCGAGAGCGGATGATAATCGTGCGCAGCGGCGTTGACGAACACGGGGTTCTGCTGCATGCTGTGCGAGCAGTTCGTCGACCCGCAATAGACCGCCTCCCACGCGCTATAGTTGTTATAGTACGTGTAGGCCCATCGTATGAGCCCGCTTCGCGGTGCGCCGAATGTGTTGTGCTCGTAGACGTTCCCAGAGCCGTAGTAGCCGTCGTTATCCGGGCCGCTGTACGTCTGGAACGCTGACGCATTGTTGTTGACGAAGATATTATTCTTGAACGAGTTGTTTATGAAGAGATTGCCCTGGGACTGATAATAGGTGGCGAGCAGCATGCCTGCATGACCACCGATGATGATGTTGTTGTAGATTTGGTTCCGGTTCGCCGGGGCGTTCTCCCGCGCGTCGATCCTGATGGTCGCGGCGGTCCATTCGTCGCCATCGCCTCCAGACGGACCGTTATTGTAGAAGATATTGTTGTACACCCGGGTGTCGCCAGTGCTTTCCAAGAAGACCCCTGGGGCCCAGTTGTCATGAATGATGTTGTTCCGGATGATGTGCGCGTGGGACGGGTCAGTGGGAGTGCAGAAGTCGAGCCAGACACCGACGCCGGCGCCGGTCGAATTGCCGTTATCATAGATCTCGTTGTCTTCGATAAGGATGTCATTGATCCCTGTGGGCTGCCAGAACTTGATGCCGGCGGTGTACTGCTGGTCCCAATCCCAGATTCCCTGGTACTTGGCGTTCGAGTATATCTTGTTCCGCCGGAACGTGAAATTCGAGCCGACGCCGCTGGAGCCACCGCCGCTGAGCCCGTTCAGGCCGTTGTACCGGGCGATGCTGTCCTGCACGACGATGTTGTCGCCAGCTTGCACGAAGCCTTGCCACCAGTTCCATTCGAACGTCATGTTCGTGAGTGTAATGTTCG
>Ga0315275_10000636_pt1 | contig 29476 bp, 27 predicted proteins | sample YL17G03_0_MG_FD_205557 | JGI IMG/M metagenome (GOLD analysis project Ga0315275, IMG submission 205557) | Sediment microbial communities from Yellowstone Lake, YNP, Wyoming, USA - YL17G03_0 | ecosystem: Environmental > Aquatic > Freshwater > Lake > Sediment | place: USA: Wyoming | collected...
CAAGGTTTTGGCAACTCCTAAGCCCAAGGCCAAGGCCGGGATAGCGCATAAGGCGAAGGTAGTTAAAAAAGAAGCGGCTAGCCCGATCGCCCATAAGCCGCAAGCCGTGCATCCTCATTCGCAAGTCGTGCATCCTCATCCGCAAGCCGCGCATCCCCATTCGGCAGTTGTGCATCCTCGTGCACATCCTAAAGTAGAAGTAAAAAAAGAAGAGATTAAGCCCGTGGTCAAACCGGCGGAAGAAAAGCCGGTTAAACCTGCTCCTGCAGCCGCAGTTAAGCAGCCCTCTGTGGCTCCTACTGCTCCAGTTGCTATTGTTGCTCCGGCCAAAGTTCTCAAGGATCTGGTTTTGGATTTCCCCATTTCCGTAAAAGATCTAAGCATCAAACTTCAGGAGAAATCATCGGCTGTTATCAAATCATTGATGGCAATGGGTGTTATGGCCGGCATCAACCAGTTTTTGACAGAAGACGCGGTCAATAAAATCTGCGAGAAATTTGGTTTCAAACCTACCGCGGCCCCTGATGAAGAAGAAACCGCGTTAGTTCTGCACAATAAACCTGATGCTCCCGGATCGCTGCAGTGGCGCCCGCCTATCGTGACTATTATGGGCCATGTCGACCACGGCAAAACCTCGCTTCTGGATGCCATAAGAAAGACTAATGTTGTTGACTCCGAGTTTGGCGGGATCACCCAGCATATCGGCGCTTACACGGTTAAAGGGGCTAAAGGCCAGATCACTTTTCTGGATACTCCGGGCCATGAAGCATTTACCGCCATGCGCGCCCGCGGAGCTAAGGCTACGGATATCGTGGTCCTGGTGGTTGCCGCTGACGACGGAATTATGCCGCAGACCCAGGAATCCATTGACCATGCCCGGGCTGCCGGGGTGGCTATAATTGTGGCCATAAACAAGATCGATAAACCTCAGGCTGATCTGGACAAAGTCAAGAAACAGCTTTCCGTCGCTGGACTTATGGCCGAAGATTGGGGCGGCAAGACCATTACTGTTCCTGTTTCGGCTAAAACCGGCCAGGGAATAGATACTTTATTGGAAATGATCCTTTTGGAATCGGAAATGTTGGAATTAAAAGCTAATCCCAATAGGCCGGCCAAAGGCGTAGTCTTGGAAGGGAAAATGGTCAAGAACAAAGGGCCGGTATCTACGCTTTTGGTGCAGACCGGGACTTTGCATTTAAATTCCAGCATCATCGTTGGCAACCTCTATGGCAAGATCCGGGCGATGTTTAATGACCGCCATCAGTCAGTGACTGTGGCTGGCCCTTCGGCTCCGGTGGAAGTTTTGGGCATTTCGGGAGTCTCGGAAGCAGGAGAGCAATTCTTCGTTATTGAGGATGAAAAGACCGCCAAGGAACTGGTTTTAAAGAGGCAGGAAAAAAATAAGCTTAAACAGATGCAGCCCATCAAAAGAATGGGATTGGAAGATCTGTATTCCCAGATCAAAGAGGGTAAGATCAAGGAATTAAAGATCGTGCTTAAGGCTGATGCCCAGGGGTCGATCGAGGCTATTAAAGGCGAGCTGGCTAAAATCGAATCCAAAGAAGTCCAACTGCAGATCCTGCATGAAGGCATCGGAAACATAAATTACTCGGACGTAATCCTGGCTTTGGCTTCTAATGCCCTGATCCTGGGATTTAATGTGGTAGTGGATGACCTGGCTAAAGAGTTGGTCAACAAGGAAGGCCAGGACGTGCGGATTTATAATATCATTTACGAACTGATTAACGAAATAAGGGCGGCGCTTGAGGGTATGTTGGCCCCGAAATTAAAAAGAGTGTTTTTGGGCCGGGCCGAGATCCGGAAAATATTCAAACTGTCTTCGGGGCTTTTCGCCGGTTGCCAGGTGAGCAAGGGGAAGATAGCCCGCAGCGCCTCGGTTTGCCTGATAAGAAACGGTGTAGAAGTTTATGAAGGCACGCTTTCATCGCTGAAGCGCTTTAAAGACGATATGAGGGAAGTTGAAGAAGGGTTTGAGTGCGGGATGTCGCTTAAGGGGCATAATGATATTATGGAAGGCGATGTGATCGAAGCTTTCCAGATCCAGAAGATCGCCCGGACCTTGGATTAAATATGACAGCGAAGAAGCGGATTTTAAGCGGGATGCGTCCGACGGGAAAACTGCATCTTGGCCACCTGGTCGGCACGCTGGATAACTGGATCAAGCTGCAAGAAGAATACGACTGCTATTTTATGGTCGCGGACTGGCATGCGCTGATGGGCGAATATGAGAATCCCTCGGCGATATCCGAATACGCCATTGACAATGTAATCGACTGGATCAGCTGCGGAATTGAACCCGAAAAATCCACGCTATTCGTCCAATCTCAAGTTCGAGCTCACCTGGATCTGTTTTTGATCTTCTCCTGTTTCACCCCCTTAGGATGGCTGGAACGCTGCCCGACCTATAAAGAACAATTGCGCGAAGTCACGGCCCGCGACTTGCATACTTACGGCTTCCTGGGGTATCCGGTTTTGCAGGCCGCGGATATCCTGGTTTATAAAGCAAATAAAGTCCCGGTCGGAGAAGACCAGCTGCCTCACCTTGAGCTTACCCGCGAGATCTGCCGCAGGTTTAACAGCCTCTATAAAAAAGTTGTTTTGCCTGAGCCGGACGCCATATTGACCAAGGCTTCGCGCCTTCTGGGTTTAGACGGAAGGAAGATGAGCAAAAGCTACAACAATACCATTAATCTTTCGGACTCGGAAGAAGAGATCAGAAAAAAAATTTCTTCTATGATCACTGACCCTAAACGGATAAAGCTTTCCGACCAAGGCCATCCGGAAGTTTGTAACGTAAATTCTTATTACGCCATTTTTGCCCCGGAAGAAAAAGGCGAGATCGATGTTGCGTGCCGCGGTGCCAAGATGGGCTGCACGGATTGCAAAAAGAAGCTTTCCGAGAAACTTAACCGGAAATTGGCTGCGTATCGAGATAAACGCCAGGGGCTTTCCCAAGACAAAGATAAGATCAAAGATATTTTGCGCGACGGAAATATCAAAGCGAGCGCCGTGGCTAATGAGACTCTTAAGGAAGTTAAAGCGGCGATGGGATTATGAGCTATAAAATAAAACTGCAGTTATTCGAAGGCCCGCTGGATTTATTGATCTACCTGGTCAAAAAGGACCATCTTAATATTTACGATATACCCATAGCTAAAGTTACCGAGCAGTATCTTTCATACCTGGAGCTGATGAAATGCCTGGATTTGAACATCGCCGGAGAGTTCCTGGTCATGGCGGCGACGCTGATGCAAATAAAATCAAAGATGCTCCTTCCTCCTGATCCAACGACTGTGGAACAGGAAGAGGTTGTCGATCCCAGGGAAGAACTGGTCAGGCAGTTGTTGGAGTACGAGAGGTTTAAAGAGATCGCCCAGGAATTGCGCCAAAGAGAAGCCAGCCAGCAGGACGTTTTCAAACGGCCTAAAACTACGGTTTCCGGCAAAGAACTTCCTCCTGAAGGTTCGGTTTATTTTGAGGCCAGTATTTTTGATTTGATCACCGCTTTTTCCAAGGCTCTCGAGGATACCCCCAAGGAATTGTTCTACGACGTCATCAAGGATGAATTCACTATAGAGGAAAAGATCCACGGTATTCTGCACAGCCTTTTAGTTAAATCATCGTTAAGCCTAACGGAGTTATTTTCCCAGGCTAAAAATAAATTAGAGATTATCGTTACGTTTCTGGCCATTCTTGAACTAACCCGGATGAAGGAGATCGTGGCCATGCAGAAAGAAGTTTTTGGCGAAATCTCGATCCTCAGAAATCAGAATAACATCATTCCCTATGACCGAAGAGACCAGATCCAAAGCAATTAATCCCGGCGCTAAAGCTTTTAAATCCGGAATCAAGTATATTAACAGCTCCTGCGATCCTTTAAAGGATCTGGTCGCGAAAGCCGCGATAAGCGATGGCCGTGAAACCGACGATGACGCAGTCCTGAATATCTCGCTGCGGCCTTCTAAGTTAACTGAATTTATCGGCCAGAAAGATATCGTAAACAACCTCAAAGTCTGCCTTACCGCGGCCAAGCAGAGGAAAGAGCCGCTGGAGCACGTGCTGCTTTCCGGCCCTCCGGGGTTAGGTAAAACCTGCCTTTCCCATATCCTGGCCCATGAAATGCATTCCAAGATCACCGCTACCTCGGGGCCTGCGATCGAACGGGCGGGAGATCTTATCGGGATACTAACCAACCTCGAAGTCGGCGATGTTCTTTTTATTGACGAAATCCACCGGCTTTCCAAGGTCGTGGAAGAGTTTTTGTATCCGGCGATGGAAAATTCAGAGATCGATTTTATCATCGATAAAGGACCTTACGCCAAGACCATTAAGTTCCACTTGAAACCTTTTACTCTGGTAGGCGCGACTACGCGTTCGGGGCTGTTGTCATCACCTTTGCGCAGCAGGTTCGGTATTTTCTATCACCTTGATTTTTACGAGATCGATGACCTTTCCCGGATCGTTACGCGTTCGGCTAAATTGTTGAATATCCTCATCGACCTTGACGCGGCAAACGAGATTTCCCGCCGGGCCCGCGGGACTCCCCGGATCGCTAACCGGCTTTTGCGCCGGGTCAGGGATTACGCTCAGGTTTCCGGAGCTAAAAAGATTGACGGACAGATAGCCGCTAAGAGCCTGGACGATTTAAAGATCGATAAATCCGGACTAGATGAGATGGACCGCAAGGTTTTAAAACTGGTCATTGAGACTTTTGACGGCGGGCCTGTAGGTATTGAGAGCCTGGCCGCCAGCCTTAACGAAGAGCAGGACACGATCGTCGACGTAGTCGAGCCGTTCCTCTTAAAAGCCGGATACCTTAAACGCACTTCGCGCGGCCGCGTGGCTTCGAAACTTGCTTATGAGCACTTCGGCCTTAAACCCAAAGAGCGGCAGGCGGAATTATTTTAAAATATTTGACACTTCGGCGGGTCCTGCCGAGGCATATTCTGCGCGCGCTCCAGTAGGTGCGTGCTCGAATACGCCTCGTCACCCGCCTAACTGGTGATTTTAAAATAATTCCTTCTTGAAAGTTTAAAAGATGCAAGAACTTGGTAAAAATTTTATTTTGTTTGGGGTGGTCCTTGTGGCGGTCGGGGCGTTTTTGGCGTTTGGCAGTAAAATTCCGTTATTGGGAAAACTGCCGGGGGATATACTGGTCCAGCGCAAGAATTTTACTTTTTATTTCCCGCTGGCTACTTCGATAATTATCAGTGTTGTGCTTTCACTATTTTTTGGGCTATGGTCAAAACGATGAAGATAATAAAAATATTCTTGATGTTAATTTTAGCGCTAGCTTTTGCGTGGGCACCTACTTTTGGCTATGCCCAATCCGCGGAGCAGAAGATCCGGGTCAAGATATTCCATGATGCTCCGGTTTTTATTGTAGTGATCAAAGGCGACTTCACGGTCAGAGAGTATAACTCGGACCGGATCCTTAATTACGGCAAAAAACTTAAAGCCAAGGTCGGCGGTTATAAGGGCGGGATCATTTTAGCCGGGCGTTACCTGGCGGCGAACAATATTTTTATCAAGCCCAACAGCCCTGAGGAAACTATCGAGATCAACGGACGGAGATTTAAGGGGGGCTTGCAGGTGATCAAAAGAGATGGTGTAACTTTGAGCATAGTAAATCACCTGAGGCTGGAAGATTATGTCAAAGGTATTTCGGTGCGCGAGATTTCCCATTACTGGCCGATGGAAACGCTTAAAGCCGAAGTGGTGGTATTCCGGACTTTCGCTCTGTACCGGGCGGAACAATTCAAGAATAAGGAATGGGACGTGAGCGATGATGTGTTCACTCAGGTTTACGGCGGAGTGGAAGCTGAGCGTTACCGGATCACCGAGGCGGTGGATACGACCAAAGGCGAAATCCTGCAATATGACGGGAAGGTCCTGCCCGCGTTCTACCACTCTACCTGCGGCGGAGCCACGGAAGATGCCGGTGTTCTCTGGGACATTGATCTGCCGCCGCTTAAAGGTGTCGTTTGCGGTTTCTGCAAAGATTCCCCGCATTTTTCCTGGAAGACAATTGTTTCCAAGGAAAAGGTCAGGCAGCTTTGGGAAAAGAACAGCCAGAGAATAAAGATGATCAACGAAGTAGTCATTGCCGGCCGGGATAAATCGGGACGGGTGATCAACCTGGATATCGTCACTGATCAAAAAGACATCGAGATCGCGGCTAAGGATTTCCGTAACATTATCGGACCGGATATAATTAAAAGCACTAACTTTAAAATCAGCGCCAGCAGCTTGGATCTGATCTTTGAGGGCTTTGGCTGGGGCCATGGAGTGGGCTTATGCCAGTGGGGCGCTTATTTTATGGGCAAGTTCGGTTCAGACTACCTCAAAATCCTCGATTATTATTACCCCGGATCTAACCTGACCAAACTCAGCAACTAAATGAAACTTTCTGATTTCGATTATCAATTGCCCAAGGAGCTTATCGCTCAATACCCTTTGCCTGAAAGAGATTCGGCCAGGCTTTTGGTTGTTGACCGGGCAACAGGTAAGATCGAACATAAGATATTTAGAGATATAACCGGATATTTAAAAAAAGACGATTTGCTGGTTTTAAATGATACTAAAGTTTTACCCTGCCGGCTTAAGGGAAAGCGGAAAAGCGGCGGAAAAGTAGAAGTTTTTCTCTTAAAGCTTAAAGAGGATCTGGTTTTTGAGGCGATGATCAGGCCGGCGCGGCTTAGAGCCGGAGAGAAAATAATTTTTCCCAACTCCTCGATCGTGGCCGAGATCATCGGCCGTAACGAAGTTAAATTTAGCGCTAAAAGCATTGAGGAAGTTTATAGTTTGGGAGTGATACCTTTGCCTCCCTATATAAAGCGCGAAGCTGAAGCACAGGATTCGGAATATTATCAGACCGTTTATGCCCGGAAAAATGGCTCAGTGGCTTCTCCGACCGCCGGCTTGCACTTTACGCCGGAGTTATTAACCCGGATCCAACAATTTGGGACAGACATCGCCTATGTGACTTTGCATGTCGGCTCAGCTACTTTCAAGCCGGTCAGCGCTGAAGACATCACTCAGCACAAAATGGGGGTAGAACTTTTTGAGGTAAATGCCCGGGCTCGGGAAGCGCTGGAACGCTGTCAGGAGAATTCCGGCCGGATCTTCGCGGTAGGGACAACCAGTTGCCGCACGCTGGAGACTTATGCTTCGGGTAAAACCGAAGGATCAACCGACCTTTTTATTTATCCGGGATACAAATTCCGGTTGGTCAACGGACTGCTTACCAATTTTCACCTGCCTAAAACCACGCTTTTCATGCTCGTCTGCGCTTTCTGCGGAGAAGAGCTTGCCAAAAAAGCCTACGCCCAGGCCATAAAAGAGAAATACCGCTTTTACAGCTACGGCGACGCCATGCTTATTATTTAAGAGAGAACTTTCCGGCTTAAATCAAAAAGGAATTTTTTATATTCGGGAGGAATTGTCAGGGTAGTGCAGATTTTAACTGCCTGATTGTTGAGAGTTTTTATTTGCTTGCGGGCATAGTCAAGAGAGCCGCTGTTTTTGATTATCTCGCGCATTTTGACCAGGTCTGACAATGCAACTTTTTCTTTTAAGAGGACCTGTTTAATTTTTTTGCGGTTCGCAAGATCAGCGGTTCGGGAAGCTCTCCAGATAAGCAAGGTTTTTTTGGCTTCCTGCAAATCGGAAAGGATCGATTTACCGATTTTTTTTTCGTCAGCGAACATACCCAGGATATCGTCCTGGATCTGGAACGCCCTGCCTAAGTAAACTCCGTAATCAAAAATTTTTTTGATCTGATCCTCATTGGCTCCGGCCAGGGTCGCGCCGATCGACAAAGGATAAGCGAAAGTGTAATAAGCGGTTTTAAGGTCGTAGATCTTGTAAATATCAGCCTGGGAGATCTTTTCGATTGTTTTGGCTCCGCAGACCATCTCGATGAATTCTCCGCAGCCGGTGTAAAGGGCGGCGTGAACGAATTTTCGCAAAGCTTTTTCTTTGCGCTCGGGTTTTTCCTGGATCTCCAGGAAGGCGTCCATAGCCAGGGCGTAGAGGATGTCGCCGACAACGATAGCCAAATCCTGGCCGTTGAATTTGATGTTGCGCATCTTGGCGAAATGATCGTTGAATATTTTGTGCATCGCCGGTTTTCCCCGGCGCAGATCGGATTTATCGATAATGTCGTCGTGAATAAGCATGAAATCGTGGAGAAGCTCGATGGAAAGGGCGCTGCGAAAGAGGCCGCTGGCCGGTTTACGGCTATAAGCCAGGTAGCCCATGATGAATAAAGTGGGGCGGATCCTTTTGCCCGGCCGGAGGATATAATCCTTGATCTTAGCGCTTAAAAGCGGAGAGATATTTTTTAGCCGGTAATCTTGGTCCAGGCGGGAAGCGTAGGAAACCAGCTCTTGATCGAGCTTAAATTTTGTTTGGTTTAGCATTTTTTTATGTTAACATATATTACTTTTTAAGACAAACTAAATTATTAAAATGAATTATTTTAACCTGATCCATCAAGATAAATTTACTTCGGCCCGACTGGGTAAGCTAACCACCAGCCGCGGGGATATTGACACCCCGTGTTTTATGCCTGTGGGGACCCAGGCTACGGTCAAGACGCTCTCGCCTAGTGATCTGATCGACTGCGGGGCGCAGATCATGCTTTCCAACGCTTACCATTTGTTTTTACGGCCGGGAATGGAAGTAATCCGCCAGGCCGGAGGATTGCATAAATTTATGGGCTGGTCCAAGCCCGTGCTTACTGACAGCGGGGGATTCCAGATCTTTAGCCTGGCGCTTTTGCGCAAGATCAGCGACCAGGGAGTGGATTTTCAGTCGCATATCGACGGAGATCGCCATTTTTTGACCCCCGAGAGTATAATTGATATTCAAAAAGACCTGGGCTCGGATATTATCATGCCGCTTGACGAATGCGCTCATTATCCCTGTACTCGCGACCACGCCCAGATCGCCGGGGAGCGGACTTTGGCCTGGGCCAAGCGCTCCAAGGATGCCAAGCGTGAGCTGATCGGCGAGGACAGTTCTAAACAAAAACTTTTCGGGATCATCCAGGGAGCTACTTTTGAAGACCTGCGCCAAACCTGCGCTCATCAGATCATGGAGCTGGATTTTGACGGCTATGCCCTGGGCGGACTTTCTGTAGGAGAACCCAAGGATTTGATGTATAATATAGCTCGAGTGGTCCTGGAAATACTTCCTCCTTTAAAGCCGCGTTACATGATGGGAGTCGGCCTTCCGGAAGACATCATCGAAGCTATAGATTTGGGAGTGGATATGTTCGATTGTGTGGCGCCCACCCGTTACGGCCGGAACGGAACGGCATTCACTTCCCGGGGCAAGATGACCGTGCGTAACGCTCTTTACACTAAAGATCTCGTTGCGCTCGACAGCGAATGCAACTGCTATACCTGTAAGAATTTTACCCGGTCGTATTTGCGCCATCTGTTTAATACCAACGAACTCCTGGGCTTAAGGCTGGTTTCTTTACATAATGTTTATTTTTACCAGGAAATAACGCGCTCGGCCCGCAAAGCCATTGCCGCGGACGATTACCAGGCTTTTAAGAAAGATTTCCTGGATAAGTATTTCAGCGAAGAATGCGTATAGATATCATTACCATATTCCCGGGAATGTTTGCGCCGGTCTTAAACGAATCGATCGTTAAACGGGCGCAGGAAAAGAACAAAGTCAAGATCAAAATCCACGACCTGCGTGAGTTTACTCGGGATAAGCACAATAAGGTCGATGACCGGCCGTTCGGCGGAGGGTCGGGAATGGTTTTAACCGCTCAGCCGATCTTCGACGCGGTTAAGAAAATAAAGTCACACGTTACACGTCACAAGTCACAAGGGCCAAAAGTAGTCCTGCTGTGCCCGCAGGGAAAGACTTTTAACCAGGCTATGGCCAGGAAGTTTTCCAAAGAAAAACACCTTATTTTTATTTGCGGCCATTACGAAGGCATAGACGAGCGGGTCAGGGAGCTTATCGTCGATGAGGAAATATCCATAGGGGATTATGTCCTGACCGGCGGAGAGCTGCCGGCGATGGTTGTTGTAGATGCCATAGTCAGGCTTATCCCGGGAGTCCTGGGCGATAAAAATTCCTTGAATTTTGAGTCATTTGAAGGTAATCTATTAGAGTATCCGCAGTACACCCGGCCGGCAAATTTCCGGGGCCATAAGGTCCCAGAAGTGCTTTTATGCGGGGACCATAAAAAAATCGCTTCCTGGCAAAAAGCCGAAGCGCTAAGCAGGACCAAAACCAGAAGGCCGGATCTATTAACAGTAAAAAAACAAAGGAGAAAGTAAAATGGATTTGATAAAAATGATCGAAGATGATCTTCAGAACAAAAAAATACCTAAGCTGAATGTCGGAGATACGGTTAAAGTCATGACTAAGATCCCGGAAGGGGATAAGGTCAGGCTCCATCCTTTTGAAGGCGTGATTATTTCCAAAAAAGGCTCAGGGACGAGGATGAGTTTTACGGTTAGAAAAGTTTCCTACGGCGAAGGGATCGAGAGGATATTCTCTATTTATTCTCCGGTCATCGATCGCATCGATGTTTTAAGGCGCGGCAAGGTGCAGAAGGCCAAGCTTTTTTACTTAAGAGGCAAGATCGGCAAGAAGGCCACTAAGATCGAATCTGTAGAAGAAAAAGATATTACCGGCGGAAAATAAACTGCGCTTTTTTTAAGGCCATGCTTTATTACGAGCAGAAATTCAAAAAAACCGGCAAAAAACTGATCATCGGCCTCGACGAAGCAGGCCGAGGGCCTTTAGCCGGGCCGGTAGTTGCCGCGGCTGTCTGGCTTAAGACTTTTTCTTTTAAAAACCGGATCGACGATTCCAAAAAATTATCCGCAAGCCAGCGCGAGAAAGCCTTTTTAGAAATTATTGATAAATCGGTTTTTGGCATCGGAATCATCAACGAAAAAGTGATCGACCGGGTGAATATCCTGGTCGCTACCCAGTTGGCCATGGAAAGAGCTGCGGATGAATTGCTTTCCAAGGTTGTTGCTTTTTCCGGCAAACAGGTTCAGCTATTGATCGACGGCCCCGTAAAATTAAAGCTAAGTTTTTCGATCGCTAATATTATCCGCGGTGACGCCAAGTCTAAAAGCATCGCTTCCGCTTCCATTATCGCTAAAGTAACCCGGGACCGGATCATGGGCTTATATGATAAAATTTTTCCCCAATACGGTTTTAAGCGGCATAAAGGGTATCCTACAAAAGCCCATCGCGGCGCTCTTAAACAATTCGGCAGGAGCATGATCCACAGGCAAAGTTTTAACGGTGTCTAAAGACAATATCAGTTTCGGAAAAATCAGTGAAGAGCAAGCTTCGAGCTTTCTGGAATCTCAGGGTTACCGGATACTCTTTCGCAATTATAAGGCCCAGGGCTCCGAGATAGATATTATAGCCCGGGAAAAAGATACTATTTGTTTTGTCGAGGTTAAAGCCCGGTGCTCTGACAGGTTTGGCAGCCCTCAGGAAGCGGTTACCCCTGCCAAGCAGCAAAAGATCGCCAGAGCTGCTTTGATGTTTCTTCAGGAAAATAAATTGCAGGATAAATCTTGCCGATTCGATGTGGTGGCGATCATCCGCCAAGCCGGAAGAGAAAAATTTTCACTCTTTCGCGACGCTTTTGTTCTTAACGATTAAAAATATTCAGGAGAAAAAATGTACAAGGATTCAAGCCTTAAGCTTTATCTCGACGATCTGGCAGCTAAACTTCCTGCGCCCGGAGGCGGTTCAGCCGCCGCGCTTACCGCGGCCCTGGGCCAGGCGCTGGCGAGTATGGTCATTAATTTTACTATTGGCAAGCTTAAATACGCGCAGTTTGAGAAAGACCTTATTCTTGAGCTGGAAAAATCCGAAAAGCTGCGCCGGGAATTTCTGGATCTGGTTGACCGCGACGTTGAAGCTTATAACTCCAAGGATCCCCGGAAAGCTCTGGATATCCCGATCATGGTCGCCAGGCTTTGTTTTGAAGGGGCCAAGATCCTGCCGGAGCTGGTCAAAAAAGGCAATGTTAATCTTATTAGCGACGTGGCGGTGGCCGCGCAATTGCTGGAATCGGCTTTCAGCGCTGCGGTAGTCAACGTCGATATCAATCTTAAGTTGATCGATGACGAAAAATTGGCCCGGGAGCTGAGAAAAGAATTAAGCGAAAAGTCAAAAGCAATAATTAAAATCAGGCAAGAGACGGAGGTTCAAGTTGGCAAAATTATTAGAGGGTAAATTAATCGCCGCGCAGTTAAAGGAAATGCTTTTAAAGAAGATCCAGGCAAGCGGCAAAAAACTGCAATTAGCCAGTATCCAGGTGGGGGAAAATCCTTCCAGCGAAGTTTACATAAAATCGCAGAAAAAAAACTCCGAGCTCCTGGGCATAGAATACGCTTTGCACAGCCTGGAAAAAGATACCACTCAGGGGAAGCTTATCGACTTTATCGAAACGCTCAACAATGACCCTAAGGTCAACGGTATAATTTTGCAGATGCCCTTGCCTTTGCACATAGATTATAAGAAGATCAGCGAACATATCGCCTGGGAAAAGGACGTGGAAGGGATGAATCCTTTGAATATGGGCAGGATCGTTTTTGGAAGGTCCAAGGTCCTTCCCTGCACCGCTAACGCGGTAATGGAACTGATCAATTTTACCGGGATAAGCTTAGCCGGAAAAGAAGTGGTGATCGTCGGCCACAGCGAGATAGTCGGCAAGCCTTTAAGCCTTTTAATGCTTGATAAATTAGCTACGGTTACTGTCTGCCATATCGGCACCTCTCAAGCCGGAAAATTAGAGGAGCATGTTAAAAAAGCCGAGGTTCTCATCGTCGCGGTAGGAAAAGCCGGCTTGATCAAGGGCGAATGGGTCAAAGAAGGAGCAATAGTCGTGGACGTGGGAATAAACAGGGTCGGGGACAAGCTCGTCGGAGACGTGGAATTTGACGGGGCCGAGAAACGCGCTTCCTGGATCACCCCGGTTCCCGGCGGAGTCGGGCCGTTAACGGTCGTCATGCTCATGCGCAACCTCGTGGAATGCGCTTTGTGATAAATAGGGGCATGGCCTTGCTAAAAAGTGGGGGAGGAGATGTTTGAGTTTTCGCTCAAATCAGTTGAGGATGTTCCGGTAAAAAGGAAGTTCGTCATCTTTTTTGTGCTCCTGTGTGTTGTCCCCTTTGTCCTTCTTTCGGCGCTGTTTTTCATCCTTTTCGTCGCTGGCGAAATAGAAAATAATTTTCAGCTTCTTTCCTGGTCGTTTATTATCGTCGGTTTCTTCATGCTGGTCAGCTTCCTGGCCATATTCCGCAACATGACCAACCTTAATGCTATATCCAATAACGTCAAAACTATTTTGGAAGGCAAGATACCCCAGAAAATAAAAATCAATTCCAGCGGAGAGAACGAGATCGTCCAGATCGCCCGCTCTTTTAACGATGTGGTCCAGAAGCTCGAAGGCAGCATCATCGAACTCAAACATTCCAAGGAAATGCTTCAGGATGTTTTGACCAAGGTCGCCAGCGGGGTTTCTTTTACCGAGAATGTTAATTCCTTCCTGGATTTGATCATGGAAACGACAGTCGGCGCTATTGACGCCAAGTCCGGATTGTTGCTTTTACTGGACGATAAAAAACAGTTTATGGAAGTCCGCAGCTCTTGCGGTTTTCCTGAAGGTTTTATAACCAAAGAGAAAAGGTTCGGGCTGGATCTCGGGGTTTTGGATTGGACGGTAAAACAAAAAAAACCGCTGCTAGTTCCCAGGCTGGAGAAAATTAAGAGCGACAAGGCTGAAGAAAGCGGATCCCCGTTCGTGCCGCCTTTATTGTGCGTACCGCTTATTTTCCGCAATAACGCTATCGGTTCGATCGTCATTAGTGGCCAGGGACAAAGCGAGAATTTCAGCGAAGAACAGCTTTTGATCGTCACCAACATCGCTTCTCAGATTGCCATGGCCATCGTTAATGCCCAATTAAACCAGGACGCCCAGCGCACTTACATGGAAACCATTACCGCGTTGGCTTTGGCGGTCGAGGCCAGGGATATTTACTCCCGCGGCCATTCGGACAGGGTGAGCGCGTATTCGGTCAAAGTAGCCGAGAAGCTGGGAATGTCTAAAGAAGAGATTAAGGTTATTAAAGAAGCTGGACAGATGCACGATGTGGGCAAGATCGGCATCAGCGACGATATCCTGCGCAAACCCTCTCCTCTGGAAGATTATGAATTTGAGGTCATGCGTCAGCATCCGACTATCGGAGAGGGGATAATCCTGCCTTTAAGCGGTTTTTTGAACTTGCGCGACCCGATCCGCCACCATCACGAATGGCTGAACGGCCAGGGATATCCCGACCATTTAAAAGGCGATGAGATCCCGATGTCCAGCCGGATTTTGGCTGTAGTTGATTCTTACGACGCCATGACTTCCGACCGGCCTTACCGAAAATCCCTGGGTAAGGAAATAGCCAGGCAAGAACTGCTTAAATACAAAGGCATCCGCTATGATCCGACAGTGGTGGATGTGTTTTTAAGCATAGTGGAGTAGGATGGACTGTAATTATTTTCCTACTTGCGGCGGCTGCGATTTCCGGGATAAGACTTATGCCGAACAGCTGGAATATAAAGAGAAATTCTGCCGCAACCTCTTGAAGCGTTTTGCTGTCCAAGATTTTCTTCCTATAATCCCTTCCCCGCAAACAGATCATTACCGGCATAAAATGGATTTCTGCGCGGGCGCTTCCCAAAATGGAATTTTGCTGGGCATGCGCCAGAAAAGCCGTTCCACGGCAGTAGTAGATATCAAGGATTGCCGGGTTTTTTTTGAAGGGTTGGGTGAGATCCTGGAAATTTTTCGCCAATGGGCTAAAAATTATTTTGTTTCAGCGTACGAATTATATAAAGCCAGCGGGGAGCTGCGATATGTCAGCGTCCGCCATTCCAAATCTTCCGGCAAAGTGATGGTGGCCGGAGTTTTTGCTTTGACCCAGGAGCAGTTCGCTGCGCAAAACAAAAAATTCCAGGCCCTGGCCGACCAATTGCAAAAGATCCCCCAAGTAGCTTCAATATATTTTGGCCTTAACAATAAACTATCTGATGAGACCTTCGGCGATGATCTGTGTTTATGGTCAGGTGAAAAATACATTAAGGAAAGAATAAACGGCATAGATTATTTTTCCAGCCCAACGATCTTCCTGCAGTCTAACCCGCAGGCCTGCGCTAAACTTTACCAGGCGATCAAAGAGGAAGCTGCGGCGTGCCCGGGGGCAGGGGACATCCTGGATATGTATTGCGGAAGCGGAGGGATCACCTTACAGCTGGCAAGAGTCTCGAACAAAATCGTGGCTGTGGACAATTCCTGCCGCAACATCGAAGACGCCCGGGAAAACGCCAAGCTTAACAATATCAATAACATTGAGTTCATCTGCGAGGATGCCGAAGCGTATCTGGCTAAAGCAGAGCCCGTAAGATTTTCCACTCTTATCCTTGATCCTCCGCGCCAGGGCTTAAGTAAAAAGAGTCTGAAGATCATCCTGGATTGCGGGATCAAGAATATTATTTATGTTTCTTGCAACCCTCTGAATCTGCGTGAGGACTTGACCAAGCTAAGCCAGCTTTACACCGTGGAAAAAGCAGTTAGCGTGGACATGTTCCCTCACACCAGGCATCTTGAGCTGGTAGTCAGGCTATCAAAACAATAGTTTTGACAAAAAGACTGAATACAGCTAGAATAATATCCTGTCTTTACTATTAATCCGTTTTTTTTAAATAAAGGTTTATGATGAGTTTCGCCGAAAAGATCAGAAGCAATTCGTTTGTCCTCACTTCGGAGATCGGCCCGCCGAAAGGGATTGAGACGGCGCGCCTTCTGGAAGACGCGGAGCTTATCCGTAACCGGGTGGATGCCATTAATGTCACTGATCTGCAAAGCTCGGTGATGCGGCTGGGGTCGCTGGCCGTCTGCAGCTTATTAAAACAAAAAGGTTTTGATCCCGTATTTCAGGTTACTTGCCGCGACCGTAACCGCCTGGCTTTGCAATCCGATATCCTCTCTGCAGCTGCTTTGAACATCAATAATATCCTGGCTTTGACCGGAGATTATCCTACGCTTGGCGACCATCCCGAGGCCAAGCCGGTTTTTGACCTGGATTCAGTCCAGCTCCTGGAAGTGATCCGTATGCTCCAAAACGGTACGGACATGAAAGGCAACAAGCTTGACGGCCAGAGCCCGAAATTCTGCGCGGGCGCGGTAGTTAATCCCGGAGCGGATCCGCTTGAGCCGCAGATCTTGAAAATGGAAAAGAAGATCGCCGCCGGCGCGGAATTTTTCCAGACCCAGGCTATTTACGATATAAAGATCTTTGAAAACTTTCTTGCCAGGACAAAACATTTGAAAGTCCCGGTCTTAGCCGGAATAGTGCTTTTGAAATCCGCGGGCATGGCTAAATTCATGAATAAAAACGTAGCCGGAGTAACAGTGCCCGAAGATTTGATCAAGGAAATGGAGTCTACCAAAGACAAAGTCGCGCAGGCTGTGGATATCGCCGCCCGCCTGGTCAAGCAATTGAAACCGATGTGCCAGGGGATCCACATCATGCCTATCGGCTGGGACAAGGTTGTTCCGAAAGTTTTAGACGCCTCAGGATTATAATCAATGAAAATAGTCATTATCGGCAGCTCAGTAGCCGGCCATAACGCAGCCATAAAATTAAGGCAAAAGTATCAGGATGCCGGGCTAACTTTGATCTGCGAAGAAGCGTATCCTTTTTACGACCGGAGAAAGCTCCCGGATTACTGGTCAGGCAGGATCAAGGAGAAGGAGCTTTTTCTTATTAGCGCTGATTCTTACAGCCAGCAGAACATAAATTTTATCAAAGAAGCTAAAGTCGTCTCCGTCAATCCCAGCGCTCGCCGCGTTTCCTATAAACTGGGAGAAAAGCGCACCAGTCTCGAATACGATTTCCTGGTCGTAGCCAGCGGCAGCAAAACTTCGCTTCCCGAAATAGACGGGATCAATAAAACCGGAGTGTTCAGATTTGAGAGCCTGGCTGATTTTAAGGAGCTTAAATCTACGGTGATGCTTGATGCCGTTTGTATTATCAATGCCAACCATTTTACTCCCAAAATAATTGAAAGCATTACTTCCAGACAAATCGAAGTCAAGCTGGTTACACAAGAGGTGCTGGAAAATCTTTCGCCGATGGTTGAGTTAATTAACAGCGAGGTGGTGGAGATTATCGGTGATTCCGGGGTCCAGGCTATCAAACTTAAAGAAGGCAAGGCTATCGGAGTTTCCTGGGTCGGAGTGATGTCCGGATTAAAGCCCAACACAGATTTTTTAAAAGATACCGGTATTGAAATGATCGGCTCGGCGATCGCTGTCGACGATAACTTGCGCACCAGTTTACCCGACATTTTCGCCTGCGGCTCGGTTTGTTTGCGCCGCGGGGAAAACCCCAGAATAAAGACTTGGGAAGATTCAATGGCCGAAGGCTTAAGTATCGCGGAAAACATTTTAAAATCATAGGAGGAACAAATGTCAGAGGTATTAGTGCAACTGGGAACTAAAGGAGCGGACGCGGTGCTCGGGCTTACCCGTTCAACCCTGGAGAAGCTCAGCAAAGAAAAAGGTAAATCCGCAAGCGTCACATTCCCCGAGACCAATTATTATTTACCCCTGGCTTATGCCCTCTTGAATAAGGAAGTCAAGACCGTGGGAGATTGTTGGGAAGTTTTGGCCGACGCCGAAAAATTAAACGCTAATAAATCCGCCTCGAACGGTTTGTTGATCCCGGCTTTAGGAGGGGTTTTGAATAAGGGGGTGGCGACACTTCTCTGCGAGGAGATTTTGGCCGCTCTGATGACCGGATCTGGGGAGCACCCCAAGAGCGGATACGCCGGATTTTTACCGGATAAACTCTTGCGCTCTTTAGGCATCCAGCTGGTCGACGGCAGGATCGCGGGTGTGGCGGTTATCCTCGGCCCGGCCAAAGACGAAGATTCAGCCGTAGAGATGATCCGCCAGTTCCAGACCAACAGTATCGTCAGTATCCTGGTCGGCAACGTCAAAGGCAAAACCCTTAAAGAGCAGCTGGAAAATAAAGGCGTTGAGCTCGGCCTGGACAATTACATTGTTCCTTTGGGCGAAGATTATCTGAGCGCTATTTATGCGGTAAATTGGGCAGTACGGGCGCCGCTGATTTACGGCGGGTTCAAAGCCGGACAATGGGACGGGATCGCCGAGTATATGTGCAAGCGCGTTCCGGCTTTTGTGGTTATGTTAAGCCACGTGGACGAGATCATCGTGGCCACGGGCTTAGGAGTCCTGGCATTCGGGCTGCCGATCATCACTGACCTGGACGTCCCGCAGCTGGGCAAGATCGATACCACTTTGCACGAAGCGCTGATCACCGAAAAAGATTACAAGAAGATCGTCGCGCAATGTATTTTGACCCGGGGAATAAAAGTTAAAGTTGCCAAGGTCAATGTCCCGGTAGCTTATGCCGCGGCGTTTGAAGGCGAGAGGGTAAGAAAAGAGCAGCTTTTCGCGGAATTCGGCGGAAAAGCCAGCGAATCTTTCGAATATTTAACTTCTAAAAAGATCGACGAGGTTGAGGACGGAAAAGTGGAGATCATCGGCCCGGACATAGACCAGATGCCTAAAGGCCAAAAATCCCTGCCTATGGCGATCATCGTAGAAGTAGCCGGCCGCAAGATGCAAAAAGATTTTGAGCCAATTTTAGAAAGACAGATCCACCGTTTTGTCAATTACGCCCAGGGTGTAATGCATATCGGACAGCGGGACATCAACTGGATCCGGATCTCCCAGGAAGCTTACAACAAGGGCTTCCGTTTAAAACATATCGGAGTGATCCTGCACGCTATGCTCCACCAGGAGTTCAGCGCTATTGCCGACCGGGTCCAGGTCAAGATCTACACTAAGGCCGAAGACCTCGACAAGTTATTGAAAACCGCCATGCAAGCCTATGACCAGCGCGACGAGCGCATCAGCGGCATGTCTGATGAGAGCGTCGACACTTTTTATTCCTGCACCCTTTGTCAGAGTTTCGCTCCCAACCACGTCTGCATTATCACTCCGGAGCGGCTTGGCCTTTGCGGAGCGTATTCCTGGCTGGACGGAAAAGCCGCGTTCGAGATCAATCCTACCGGCCCTAACCAGCCGATAGCGAAGGGTAAACTTTTGGACGCAAAATTGGGCCAGTGGGACAAGATCAATGAGTTCGTTAAAGATAATTCCAGTAAGACTATTGAGAAAGTTAGCATGTATTCGCTGATGGAAGACCCTCAATCATCCTGCGGTTGTTTTGAGTGTATCATCGCGGTGGTTCCGGAAGCCAACGGGGTGATGATCGTGCACCGCGATTTCAGCGGGATGACCCCCAGCGGCATGACTTTTACCACTCTCGCCGGCTCAGTAGGAGGCGGGGTGCAGACTCCGGGATTTTTGGGAGTAGGCAAATTATACCTGGCCAGCAAGAAATTCATTTTCGCCGAAGGCGGTTTGCCCAGGCTGGTCTGGATGCCCAAAGAATTAAAAGAGATCTTAAGCGAAAAACTGGCCAAGCGCTGTAAAGAGATCAATATGCCGGATCTGGTGGGAAAGATCGCGGATGAAACTAATGCTACCACCGCTGAGGAGCTGGTCGCTTACCTGGAAAAAGTTAAGCACCCGGCGCTATCATTGCCGGCGTTGATCTAAAGTGAAGTGGTTAGAAAATTATGGACAAAAAATTCAAAGAGCCTTTAGCGGGATTGCTCTTGTCTTTGGTGCTGCCGGGGCTGGGCCAGGTCTATGCCGGCAAATTGATCAAGGGGATCATTTTTTTTCTGGTTATAATTTCTCTTAACCTGGGGCTGGTTTTGTATTTCCTGGATCCGGCAACCAAGATCACTGTTTTTTGGTTTGCGGCTGGGCTGATTTCCCTGGCGATCATCCTCTTTGTTATAATTGACGCTTTTCTCGCTGCCAAGAAGTATAATTCCGGCCATAGCCTGTCCGGGAGCATAACTCCGGGAAAAAAAAGTTCACTCGTTTTGGCCATGGTTTGCGTTCTGGGAATATATTTTTTGGCCGCATTGTTTTTTCAAGGTAATTTGTATCGATTATACGCGGTACCTCCCGACGCGATGGAGCCTACCATATATAAAGGTGAGCTGGTCCTGGTAGACCTGCAGGCCTATAAAAGATCAGCAGTGCAAAGAGGTGATGTGGTTTTATATAAGTATCCTCAAGAGCCGGATAAGATCTATATGCACCGGATCATCGGCCTGCCCGGAGAGTCGGTCCTGTTAAAAGACCAGAGAGTCCGGATCAATAAAATCGAGCTTAAAGACGATTGGGCTTTAAAAATAAGGCATTATAACGGCGGAAAATTAGCCAAGAAAGGCATGCCTGCAGTGGTAGTCCCGGAAAATTCTTTTTATGTTCTTGGCGATAACCCGGCTCGTAGCCAGGATAGCCGGTATTGGGGATGCCTTCCTAAAATTAATTTGATCGGTAAAGCTTATAAGATATTTTTTCCTTTTAACCGTTCAGGCCCGATAAAGTAGGCTTGAGGCAAGATCCGCAATGTCCGGGAGGATGAAGTGAGCGACAAAATAAAGATCGTGATTGTCGATGATGAACAGGAGATCTGTGAGTTTACTAAATCTATACTGGAGCGGACAGGCCGTTTTGAGGTGTTTGCTTCAACCCGCGCCCAAGAGGCGGTCGGGCTGGTTAAACTTCACAAGCCGGAACTTATTCTGCTGGATGTGATGATGCCTGGGATGAGCGGAGTGGAAATCGCGCAGAGCTTATGCGAGAATGAAGAGACTAAAGGTGTAAAGATCGTTTTTGTCACCGCGATCGCCGTCCCCATGTTATTTTTATCGGCGCTGATGGAAAATGAGACTTTGAAACAAAAAGCAGGCCCTGGCGGCGGCCATTATTTCATCCAGAAGCCGATCTCCCCCCCGGAACTTATCCAGAGATTAAATGAGATCCTCCAGTAATTACCAGTACAACCTACGCGGTTGTATTGGTTAAAAGTAGCTCTCTGCGTTGTCCAGAGGGGAGAAACCTAGTTTTTTTTTGGTTTCGGCGAGATCAAAAACATTGCGGGTATTATCGCTGGTGACAAAAGCGGCGAGAAAATCTACCTGGACTGCCAGGGCTTGGTCAAAGGCCTGGACCAGGTCGCGCTTAGAGCAGAAAACCGCGCGCATATAATCACCGCCGTAGAGCGCGGGATCATCCTGGGGCACGGTCCAGCCGATGCGCAAAGCCACGAACTGCATTCCAAAATAAGATAAATGGCGGCCTAAGTTTTCCCCGAAAACTTTGGATTCTCCGTAGAGGCAGATCGGGCTGGGGGGCATATCCAGGGTTAGGCGTTGTTTGGAATCGCCGCGCAAAATTTCCGCGATCGCGGACTCGTGATAAAAGTTTGAACTGGCATAGACTATTTTTTTTACCCCGGCAGCGCGGGCTTGTTCGAAGACCAGGCTGGTGGCCAGGAAATTATTGCGGAAAGTCTGAGCGCGAGGGGCGTCCGGCCGGGGGTTGCCCGCTAAATGGATGAGCGCGTCCAGGCCGTTAAAGACGCCATTGAGCTCAGTTTTGTTCCCAAAATCAACTTTAGTAAATACAGCGCCGCCGGAAGAGCCGGCTGGTTTGAGATCAAACAGGCAGAGCTGGTATTTTTCGCTAAGCCCTTTTTGCAGGGTAGAGCCGATATTACCTGAGGAGCCGGTTATCCCTACTTTCATAAGCTTCTGAACAGGATTTGCCATATTTATTGTATTGTATAAAAATAAAAGGCGCAGGTCAACTAGAATTTCTTTACAAAAGCCGCAGCTGAGGTATATAATATCAATGAAGAGTAAATATTCATATTGTTTAATTACTGGGGAGGAAAAATGAAAAAGATCATAAGTTGTTTTTGCCTGCTTTCGGGAATAGTCGGGCTGGCTGGTTTCGCGCTGGCCGGAGAGATCCATGAAGCCACTAAAAGCGGGGACATTGCCAAAATGAAATTGCTGTTGGATAAAAATCCCCAATTGATCTCTGAAAAAGATGAAATAGGTAAAACTCCGGTGCACTGGGCAGTGGGGAAAGGCCATCCTAAAGCCTTAAAATTGCTGCTGGATACTTACCACGCGGATGTGAATATCCGTAACAATAACGGAGGCACTCCATTACACGTAGCTGCTTCTCAGGCCCAGCCGGAATGCGCCAGGATCCTGATCGAGCACGGGGCTGATGTCAATGCCCGGACCAGGAATGATTCCACCCCGCTTCATTTAGCCGCTTTTAAGGGCCAAAAACCCGGCCATATCCAGGTTGCAAAGATCCTCATCGAGCATGGCGCGGATGTGAATGCCGAGATTGACACCGGAGGAACCGCCCTGGGCATGGCTATGTCCAGACAGAACAGCGAAATTGTGGCAATGCTCAAGAAGCACGGAGCAACGCTCGGCTCACCCCAGCGCTGTCAAAGAAAAACAGGTCCCGGGGCCGGTAACTACTATTTAGATGCTCAGGGCATGTAAACTTCTTCCTTACTTGTTGCAACTGATAAAATTGTTGCCAAATCCCTAAAAAATGTTATAATACCTAACATTGTCGTTTTATAATAGAAACGAAACATTCGGGCTATGAGGAGTTTATGCACTCTTTAACCAAAACATTCAACTCAAAGATGTTTTTTGTCTTAAGCTGAAGATAATCTTATCTTTGGCTTTTTTTATTTTCAGGCTTTATAAAAAGGGAGAAAAGAATGAACGAGATCAAATTCGAGTTTTCCGATACTATCACCGGGTATATAACAAGTTATGATAAGGCAGCCCGGATATTCAAAATGAAGACTTCGGATAACCGTGAATTCACGGTCAGGTTGACCGCTATTACTTATGCCAAGGGGCCGCGTAACCTGGGAGAGGGCTGGTGCGATTATGGGGACAAGATGGAAGCTTTGTTGAGCACCCCCGGCCAGTATCTTTCCGTGCTGGGGATCTTTTACCCCGAGAAAAGCGGGTTTCCTTTTGACGCCAAAGTCCTGATTTTTCAGGGCGCTGGCTTGGGAAAGTTCCGTTTTGAAGAACAGGATTGGTGGATCAAGCAGGCCGAGAGCATCGCTGATTTCTATATCAAAGCCGAGTTCGGCAGCCCGCAGACAATCGATTATAAAGAGTACCGGACCATGGTCTCTCTGGGCGGGGAGCGCAAGCCGGATCATCGCCAGGAAACCGACACCATCTCGCGGATGGTCTACGGCATGGCCAGCGCGTTTTTGCTGACCGGAGAAGACCGGTTTTTGGATGTCGCGGAAAAAGGCACACTCTATTTGCGCGAGCATATGCGTTTTTACGACAGCGAAGAGAATGTGGTTTACTGGTATCACGGGATCGACGTCAAGCACGGGCGGGAGCATAAAGTTTTCGCCTCGGAGTTCGGAGACGATTATGACGGTTTGCCGATGTACGAGCAGATTTACGCTCTAGCCGGCCCGACCCAGACTTACCGGATCACCGGCGACCCGGCGATCATGAAAGATATCAAGATGACCATTGAATTGTTCGACCGCTTTTACCTGGATAAAGAAAAGGGCGGGTATTTTTCCCATATTGACCCGGTCAGTCTTGATCCCAGATCCGAAAGCCTGGGCAGGAATAGGGCCCGGAAAAATTGGAATTCAGTGGGAGACCATGCTCCGGCTTATTTGATCAATCTTTGGCTGGCTACGGGAGATCCCAAATACCGGGATTTTCTGGTGTCTACCGCTGATTGCATCACTAAATATTTTCAGGATTACCAGCATTCATCGTTTGTCCAGGAAAAGTTCCATGAGGACTGGAGCCATGATAAAACCTGGGGCTGGCAGCAGAACCGCGGGGTCATCGGCCATAACCTGAAGATCGCCTGGAACCTGCTGCGGATCAATAGCCTGGTTGCCAAGAAAGAGTATGTTGATTTCGCCAAAAAGATCGCCCAGATCATGCCGACAGTGGGCATGGATGTCCAGCGCGGCGGCTGGTATGACGTGATGGAGCGCGAGTTAGAGCCTGGTCAGACCTGCTATCGCCATGTCTGGCATGACCGCAAAGCCTGGTGGCAGCAGGAGCAGGGGATACTGGCTTATGAGATCATGCACGGGATTTTAAAAGACCCGGAATATCTCAGGCTGGCCCGGGAATCAGCCGCTTTTTATAATGCTTTTTACCTCGACCATGACGACGGCGCGGTTTATTTCAACGTGCTTAACAACGGCCTGCCTTTTTTGCTCGGCACTGAGCGTCTTAAAGGCAGCCATTCCATGGCCTGTTATCATTCCATAGAGCTGTGCTATTTGGCCCAGATCTATCAGAACTTGCTTTACACTAAGCAGCCGCTCGATCTTTATTTCAAGCCTCAGCCGGGAGGATTTCCGGGAAATATTTTAAGGGTGGAACCGGATATTCTTCCTGTGGGCAGCATCCGTATATCCGAGGTCTGGGTGGATGGCCAGCCCTGGAAGAAATTTGATCCTGAAAAACTGACCGTGGAATTGCCGAATCTGGATTCCCGGCCGAAGATCAAAGTCAGGATCGTTCCTGTCAAGTAGCTAAAAGGAGAATAAGATGGAAATAAAGACTAGCACTCAAAATGGGGCCACGATTATCGAACTATCCGGAAGCCTTGACGGAAATACCGTTAATGAGGCTCAGGAAAAGATCTTGCCGCTATTATCCGCCAATAATTTTTCTTTGGTCCTGGATCTGAAAAGCTGCGGTTATATTTCCAGCGCCGGTCTGCGGCTTTTACTGATGGCCGCCAAACAGCTTTCTACCCAAGGCGGTGTTTTGCTTTTAAGCGGGTTGAGCGCTGAGATCAAGGATGTGATGGAAATGACCGGTTTTGATAATTTTTTCAAGACTTTTGACAACGTTGCCCAGGCCCTCAAGGCAATCGGAAAGGAGTAAGAATGTTCAGGGTTGACCTGCATCCGACTCATGTTTGCGATTGCGGCAAGTTCCGTTTGCGCGTCGGTAAGCCTTTGCCGTTCGGCGCTTCGATCGTCCCCGGCGGAGTTAACTTTTCGGTATATTCCAGTTTCGCCACTTCCTGTAAATTGGCGCTTTTTAACAAGCATGAGCCCAAGCCTTTTTGCGTGATCCCGTTCAAGGATGAATTCCGCATCGGCAATGTTTTTACCATGGTGGTTTTTGACCTGGACTACGATAATCTTGAGTACGGCTTTTACATGGACGGCCCTTTTAACGAGCGTGAGGGGCAGCGTTTTGACAAGACTAAAATCCTGATGGACCCTTACGCCAAAGCTATTGGCGGCCGCGATGTCTGGGGCCAGGCCCCGGACTGGGATAATATCTATCAGCACCGGGCGCGGATCTGTTTTGACGATTTTGACTGGGAGAACGACCATCCCCAGGAAACTCCGGTCGAGGACCTGATCATTTATGAAACGCATGTTCGCGGCTTTACCAAGCATCCTTCATCCGGAGTCAAGCATCCCGGAACATTCTCAGGGATCAGGGAGAAAATAGAATATTTAAAAGAGCTGGGAGTCAATTGCGTGGAGCTGATGCCTATCCATGAGTTCGACGAATTCGAGAATTCGCGCCCGTCTCCGACCACCGGCAAGATGCTGATGAATTACTGGGGCTACAGCAATGTGGGGTTTTTCGCTCCCAAGGCCGGATACGCTGCAACCGGAAAATTCGGGATGCAAGCGGATGAATGCAAAACGCTGATCCGGGAACTGCACAAAAACGGTATCGAGGTCATCCTGGATGTGGTTTTTAACCACACCGCTGAAGGCGATCAGCGGGGGCCGTATATCTCCTACCGCGGCATCGACAATAAGACCTATTACCTTTTGACTCCCGACGGATATTATTATAATTTCTCCGGGTGCGGGAATACTTTGAATTGCAATAATCCAATCGTGCGCAATATGATCCTGGACTGTTTGCGCTACTGGGTGGCGGATTACCATATCGACGGTTTCCGTTTTGATCTGGCTTCGATCCTGGGCAGGGATATGAACGGCGCGCCCATGCACAGCCCCCCGCTGTTAGAGACTTTGGCTTTTGACCCTATATTAGGTAAATGCAAGCTGATCGCCGAAGCCTGGGATGCGGGCGGGCTTTACCAGGTCGGCTGCTTTCCGGCCTGGGGGCGCTGGGCGGAATGGAACGGCAAGTACCGCGATGATTTGAGAAAATTCTTGAAAGGCGAGCCGGGAATGCTCGGGGCTATGGCCCAAAGGTTGCAGGGTTCACCGGACCTCTATGCCCGGGAAGGACGGGGGGCGACCGCCAGCGTTAATTTTATCACCGCTCACGACGGATTCACCCTTAAAGACATGGTTTCCTATAACGGCAAGCATAACGAGGCCAACGGCGAGAATAATTCCGACGGCGGAAATGATAATTACAGCTGGAACTGCGGTTGGGAAGGGGAGTCCACTGATCCCGAGGTTAATCGGCTGCGGGTTAAACAAATGAAAAACGCGGTGGCCATGCTTTTGGTCAGCCAGGGCACTCCGATGATCCTTTCCGGGGATGAAATGGCTAATACCCAATGGGGCAATAATAACGCTTATTGCCAGGATAATGAGATCTCCTGGCTGGATTGGTCGTTATTGGAAAAGAACCGCGAGCTGTTCAATTTTTTTCGTAAAATGATCGCTTTTCGCCGCAAACACGCGGTGCTGAGAAGCAGAGGGCATTTTCAAAACCGGGATTATATGGGCTCGGGGTTCGCGGATATTACCTGGCATGGCCAGAAAGCCTGGAATGCGGACTGGTCGGATGAAAGCCTCTGTTTGGCTTTTGTGCTCTGCGGCCGCCACGCTAAAGGCGGCACGGTCGACGATAATTCGGTTTACGTAGCTATGAATATGGATTGGTTAATGCACGGCTTCCAACTGCCCAAGCTGCCGGATTACATGGAATGGTGCGTTTTTGCCAATACCGACGCCGCGGCCGGGCAGGATATCTGGGAGCCGGGCCAAGAGGTCAACCTGGATAATCAGGAAGAATTCTTAGTGGGAGCCCGGTCAGTAGTTATTCTGATGGGCAGGGATAAACCCAAAAACGAAGTTAAAAGCAAGAAGAAAAGCCTAAAATAACGCGAGATAAGTTTCGCGAAAGGAGCTATTTTTATGGAATCAAAATACGCAGTCAGCTGTAACAATGAAATGGTCAAGGTTGAGCTATGCGGCCGTTTAGACGCCACAAACACCGAAGGTTTGCAAATAGAATTGAAGAAATTCGCCGGTCAAAAAATCGCCAAGCTGATATTCTTTGCTAAAGACCTGGAATATATCTCCAGCGCGGGCTTGCGGGTGATAATTTTTACCAAGCAGAAGATCGGGGTCGACGCCGAGATATTTTTGATCGCAGCGCAGCCGGCGATCTTGAGCGTTATCAAGATGAGCGGCCTGGATAATTTCATGACTATTCAAGAATCATACAGCGAATAAAATAAGATATGGAAAGTTTAATTTTTCCCGCCAAACTGGAAAATCTGGAAAAAATGTTCGCGCTTATCCGCGAAGCTGCCGCCCGCCAGGCTTTTGCCGCGGAGATGATCGATAAGATCCAGCTGGCCTGCGAGGAAGCCCTGGTCAACGTGATCAATTACGCTTATCCCGGCAAGGACGGCGACCTGGAAATAACTTGCTTTAACAGCGAAAGTTTCTTGGAAATCGGGATCAATGATTCCGGGATCCCTTTTGACCCGCTTTCCCTGCCTGACCCTGACATCCACGCTCCGATGGAAGAACGCAGGATCGGAGGCTTAGGGATCTTCATGATGAAAAAGATCATGGACGAGGTCAGGTATAAGCGCGAGAACGACCGCAATATGCTGACTCTGGTAAAATATAATGTTTGCCGGATCGGCGAGGCGAATGGGGCTTTAAAAAAAGAACCTCTGCCTGCGGGCGCCTGCCGCTGGCCGCTGGACTTCATGAAGAAAGAAGAGTTTAAAAAGGGCGACGTTATCTTCAAAGCCGGGGATACGGCTGACCGGATGTTTTATATCGCCAAAGGCGCGATCAGGCTGGTGGAGATCAATAAGATCATTACCGCCGGCAATGTGATCGGAGAGATGGGAGTCTTTTCACCGTTCAAAGAACGCACAGCTTCCGCAGTGTGCGCCGAGGATCTGGAAACCTACACCATGGGCAAGGATGAGGTGATCAAGTTCTTCGGCCAGGATCCGGTCCTGGCTATTGACCTGATCCAGCTCTCGATCAAACGTTTTATCGAGAATTTAAAAGCTGAGACCGCGGCCCGGGAGCGCATTGAGAGCGAATTGCGCATTGCCCAGGAGATCCAGGCCAGCATGCTGCCCACAGTTTTCCCCCAGAGAAAAGAATTTGAGATTTTCGCGATGATGGATCCGGCCAAGGAAATAGGCGGCGACTTTTACGATTTCTTTTTTATTGACGATAAAAGGCTGTGTTTTGTCATCGGGGATGTTTCCGGAAAAGGGGTCCCGGCGGCGCTGTTCATGGCCATCACTAAGACCTTGATCAAGAGCGAGGCCAAGCGCGGTTTGCCTTCTGACCAGATCATGGCCAATGTGAACAATATCATCTGTCAGGATAACCAGACCTGCCAGTTTGTCACGGTGTTCTGCGTGATCATGGATATTGCCAGCGGTAAACTTAAATTTTGCAATTTCGGACATAACCCGCCGCTGGTCTGCGATTCCAGCGGCTGCTTTAATTTTATCAGCATAGCCGGAGGATTTGTGGTCGGGGTCATGGAAAACGTTAAATGCGAGGAGAAAGAGCTTATTTTGGCTCCGGGCGATATGATCTTCCTTTATACTGACGGGGTGACCGAGGCTATGAATCCCGAACAGGAGCAGTTTTCCGAGGCTAGGCTTAAAAATAGTTTGACCGAGTTTAAGGATAAAGAGATCAAAGATACCATTAACCGGATACGCCAGGAGATCCAGGCTTTTGCCCGGGGAGCCCAGCAATCAGACGATATTACCATGCTGGCAGTGCGCTATAGAGGAGGGTGAGATGCTTAAAGATAAAAAAATAGCCATCTTAATTGAAGGTGATTATTATGAGCCGGAGATCTGGTATTATAAATTCCGTTTCGCCGAAGAAGGGATAGATGTGCATTTTTTGACCCGGCTTTGGGGCCAGCCGGTTTTGACTTTTTTAGGCCATGAATTCCATCTGCCTTTTGAATGTCGGCAAAGTTTTGAAGATATGGATGAGCCTATTTTAAAAAGTTATTCCGCGATCATCGTTCCCGCGGGCATGGTCGCTGACCGGTTGAGATATACCGCGGATATCAATAAGCTGCCTCCGGCTGTGGAATTCATGAAAAGGGTCTTTGCTGACAAAGATATTATCAAAGGGATCATCTGCCACGGGATGTGGCTCCTGGCATCCGCTCCTGAGCTGGTCAAAGGCCGCAAAGTCGTAGT
>Ga0315275_10000637_pt1 | contig 29463 bp, 29 predicted proteins | sample YL17G03_0_MG_FD_205557 | JGI IMG/M metagenome (GOLD analysis project Ga0315275, IMG submission 205557) | Sediment microbial communities from Yellowstone Lake, YNP, Wyoming, USA - YL17G03_0 | ecosystem: Environmental > Aquatic > Freshwater > Lake > Sediment | place: USA: Wyoming | collected...
TTTAGAAAGCTTTTATAAATGTTATCGTTAGATAAGATTTATTTCTTTCCAAGGTTTCTTTAGAAAGCTTTTATAAATGTTATCGTTAGATAAGATTTATTTCTTTCCAAGGTTTCTTTTTGGTTTAGGAGTATTTTTAAACCCTCTTTTTATTTTCTTTGTATGGTAGAAATAAAAACTAAAGATAAAGAAACAAAATCTCCCACAAAAAAAGGAGATTTTGCTGAAATAGAATTTATTGGGAAAGCTAATGGCGAAATCTTCGACACAAACATAAGAGAAGAAGCTGAAAAAATTAATCTAGAAATAGAAACTAAGCCCTTGATTGTTTGCATTGGACAAGAAATGTTAGTTAAAGGATTTGATAAAGAATTAGAAGATAAAGAAATAGGGAAAAAATATAAAATCAAGCTTTCTCCTGAAGATGCTTTCGGAACAAGAAACAAAGAGCTAATTAAAATAATTCCTTTAAGAATTTTTAAAGAAAAAGATATCGCCCCTTATCCCGGAGCTGTTTTAAATTTAGATGGTTTACTCGCTAAAATTTTAACTGTCTCGGGGGGAAGAGTTATAACAGATTTTAATAACCCTCTATCAAGCAAAGAAATAGAATATGATTTTACAATTTTAAGAAAAGTCATAGACGAAAACGAGAAAATTAATTCTTTGCAAGATTTCTTCTTCAAAAAAAGATTTGAGTTTTCTGTAGGGGATAAAAAAATTATTTTTGATAAAGAAGCAGAACCTTTTGTTAAAATGCTTGGACAGAAGTTCAAAGAAATTTTAGGAAAAGAGGTTGAAGTAGGGGAAAAGAAAGAAGATAAAGAACAAACTAAAGAAAAAGTAGAAGTGGAGAAGGAAAAGAAAAGAGAGAAAAAAGAAGGAGATAAAAAATAATTGAATAAGATGGAATCCTCTAAGAAGATAAGGGAAATTAAGATTAGAAAAAAAATCTCTTTAGAAAAAATAACTGAAGGATGTTTTTTAATATTTCCTGATGGAAGAAAAGAATTTGTTAAAAAGGTAGATATTTTGGCGTGTAGGTTGTATACGGAGAGGGTAGAAACTAATAGCAATTGGAAAATAATAAATCAAGTATGTTATTCGCTAAATAGCGGATATGGTCAAGCCAATATTCTAGTTTCAGGTGCCACCGGAGACGTTTATGATTATACAAAGATAAGAATTAAAAAAAACCAACCTGCTTTTCAAAAACATAGCGCTCAAAAATATAGCAAATAACATGGAAGTTTAGAAGCATTATCAGTCATTTTCTATCTATTAAAGAACAAAATTGTTCAGTCATTATTATTCTTTAATATAGCTAAAAAATTGCAATAAAATTTATAAACTCACTTTCTCTCTTTTAAAAATGGCTGTTGTATCAAAAAAAGAAGAGAGCATAATTTCTGATATTGGGCTGTCTCCTGACCTCTCTGAAATTGACAGGGAATTAGAAGAGCTTTTGAAGAAACAGTCTGCTAAAATAAAAGTATTTGGAGTTGGAGGAGGGGGAGGAAATACACTAAGCAGAATGAGAGAAATTGGAATTAAAGGAGGAGAGCTTATAGCAGTCAATACAGATGCTCAAGATTTATTATACACAAATGCTGATTATAAAATTCTTATTGGAAGAGAGCTCACTCAAGGGTTAGGCGCAGGAAGCAATCCTAAAGTTGGGGAAGAAGCTGCTCATGAAACAGAGTCAGAAATTAAAAAAAAGCTTGCTGCTTCAGATATGGTTTTTATTACATGCGGGCTTGGTGGCGGAACAGGAACAGGCGCAGCTCCTGTTATAGCAGAAATAGCAAAAAAACAAGGCTCTTTAACTATTGGCGTTGTTACTTTGCCTTTCACAATAGAAGGCAAAAAAAGAATAGAAAATGCAATTTATGGATTAGAAAGAATGGAAGCAATTGTTGATACATTGATTGTTATTCCAAATGACAAACTGCTTGAATTAGCTCCTGAACTTCCTTTGCATACAGCTTTTAAAGTTGCAGATGAAATTTTAACAAATGCAGTTAAAGGAACAACAGAGCTTGTTACAAAGGCAGGGTTAGTCAACTTAGATTTTGCAGATATAAAAGCTATTATGACTAATGGAGGAGTTTCTTTAATAGGGATGGGCGAATCAGACAGCCAGAATAGAGCAATAGAAGCTGTTGAAAAAGCTTTAAATAATCCTTTATTAGATGTGGATGTTTCTAATGCATCTGGGGCTTTAATAAACATAATAGGCGGCCCTGATTTAAGTTTAGACGAGACTAAGTCCATAGTTCAAATAGTCGGAGAAAAATTAAGCGAAGATGCAAAACTTATTTGGGGCGCGCAAATAAGCGAAGATATGGAAAAATCATTAAGAGTCATGTTAATTGTCACAGGAGTTAAGTCAAGCCAGATACTCGGCCCAGGAGAAACAACAAAAGGAAAAGAAACTCGCGATATTTCTGAAGAGCTTGGAATTGAGTTTTTGGAGTAAGCAATAAAAATGGTAGATAATTATATATGCCCATATGCAACCCGCCACACTACATCAGAATGTTGCATAGTTTATGCAAATTGGGTAGAACAAACAAGAAATGATAGATTAAACATAATAACAAAAAGCTTGGGAAAATATCATTGTATTGCTTTAGAAGCTTTATCTGATTTTGAAACCGGAATTCCAAAAAATGAAGAGTTAGAAAAAAGATTACAAGAAAAAGATGTAGAATGCTCGCATATAGAACTTTTAAATAAGAAAGTTCTTGGAATATTATAACCCCACCAAAGATATTAAAATGACTTAAAAATACAGAACTTCATCAACAAAAACGCTTAAAAACCCTTTTTTCTTTGTAAATTTATGATAGAAAAAATAAAATCATTTTTATCCAAGTGCAGAAGAGTCTGGAGTATTTTAAGAAAGCCCGACAGCCACGAATTTAAAACAACTGCAAAAGTTGCTGCCATAGGCTTAGGATTAATTGGCTTGATAGGCTTTATTATTTCTATTTTCATGAACTTATTTTAACCTGTCTAATAATTTTCATGAACTTATTTTAACCTGTCTAATAATTTTCATGAACTTATTTTAACCTGTCTAATAATTTTCATGAACTTATTTTAACCTGTCTAATAGTTTAGTATAATAATATTTAAAAACCAACCAGCACTCTAGTTAAAATGGCAAAAGATTTAACAACAAGAATTTATCATGGAAAGTTTGGATTATTTAATGTTACATTAACTACTCACGATACCCATACTCTAATTGCCTCTGAAAGAGTTGTTGGAACAGAAAAAAGTGTAAGAGATTATATCAGGAATTATTTAATTCCACAACATAGAGAACCTGGAAAAAAAATAGAAGTTAGTTGTGAAGAATTAGAAACCCCCAAAATAGATTATATAGCAGTTCCTAAAGACACGCAAGCAACATAAACTTTATAAACCCTTAAATTTAAATAATATTAACTACTTCTTAAAAAGTTATGAGGTAGTTGGCGAACAATTTCACGAAGAGAAAATTATATAAAAATAGCTGAGTGAGGTTGCGAGCAAGAACAATTTCACGAAGAGAAAATTATATAAAAATAACTGAGTGGGGTTGTGAGAGGCTTTAAACAATAAATAGCAATCAATAAAATATGTGTCAGACTTAAATCAACAACCTTTAAACAAAAGCCCCATTAAGTTTAATAAATCAAGAAGCATAAAATAAAAGTACGAAAATGATATTTGTAATAAAAGTTACAACAAACAAAGAAGACAAAGCATTAGACATGATAGAAGAAAAAGCTACGAAAAAGCAGCTTAATGTTTATTCTTTAGCTCGCCCGCACGGGTTAAGGGGCTATGTCTTCTTAGAAGCAGATGAAAGAGAAACAGCAGAAGAAGCTGCTTTCAATCTTCCCTATGTTAAAGGAATTATTGGCAAGACTATAACCTATGATGAAATAAAAAATATGTTAGAGCCGACTGTAGCAGAAATAAACATAGAAAAAAATGATATTGTTGAGATTATTTCAGAGCCTTTTAAAAAAGAAAAAGCAAAAGTTTTAAGAATAGACAAACAAAAAGAAGAAGCTGTTGTAAGTTTGCTTGGAGCTCAAGTTCCTATTCCTGTAACTGTAAAACTAGATAACATTAAAGTTATAAGAAGGGAAAAAGCAGAAGAAGAAACAGAAGAAGAAAACGCAGAAGAAAAGGCATCGGATAAATCAGAAGAAAATGCTGGAGAAGAAATAGGTTATGTTTAATCTAAAAGCAAAACTTTTTTAAATATAAGCTTTTATAAAAACTTATCAAAAAACAAAATGATAATAAAATTACTTGTTGATGGAGGGGATATGAAACCTGGCCCGGCTATAGGCCAGAAACTCGGTCCATTAGGAATAAATATAGGAAAAGTAGTGCAAGAAGTTAACCAAGCAACTAAAACTTTCAAAGGAATAAAAGTTCCAGTTGAATTAAACATAGCTAAAGATAAATCCTTTTCTATAAATGTTTTATCTCCTCCAACAACTGAACTTTTAAAAAAAGAATTAGGAATAGAAAAAGCAAGCGGAGAAGCAAAAAAGATAAAATCAGCCAATGCCTCTATTGAGCAGATAATATCTGTTGCAAAAACAAAACATCCTAACATGTTAACTAAAAGTTTCAAATCAGCTGTTAAATCAGTTGTCGGGAGCTGTGTTTCTGCCGGCATATTAGTAGAAAATAAAGAAGCTAAAGAAATTGAAAAAGAAATTGACGAGGGAAAATATGATAAGGAAATAGATGCGATAAAAACACAGACAGAGCCTGAAAAAAAGAAGATTCTTGATAAGTATTTCACAGAAATTAAGGAAAAACAAGAGGCTTTATTGAAAAAAGAAGAAGAGGAAAAAGCAGCAGAAGAAGCAAAAAAAGCAGAAGCTGGAGCAGAAAAGCCCGAAGAAAAGAAAGAAGCAGAAGAGAAGAAAGAAGAAAAAACAGAAACAAAAGAAGAGAAGAAAGAAACCAAGGAGAAAAAGAAATAATTAGATTTATAAATCTTCTAAAGTTTAAATTAATAAGGGGGTGTCGGCTAGCCTGGATCGATAGATTAGATATATCGAGGGCAATTTAGGCTTCAAGCTTTGGGGCTTATGCAAAAAAGCTTGCGACCCCGGTTCAAATCCGGGCACCCCCATTTTTTTGGAATAAAAATGGAAAACATAAATTACTATGCTCAAAGATTAGAATTTATTATTCAACTCTTCAGAGGGCATAAATTAGCTTTATTAACAGAAAACCGCGATAAAATAAGCTGTTTATTAGCGCAATACAAAACGTTTGAGAAAGACCCATCTTATAAACCCCAGCTTCCATCAACAATAGAAACATTTATATTATAGTTTTATTAACCTTAATTTAATTAAAAATGGCAGGAAAAAAATTAATAACCAAAAAATTTGGAGTAAAATGTGGAATTTCAGTTAGAGAAAAATATGCTCAAGTTGAAGCAAAACAGAGAAAAAAACAAAAATGCCCCTTTTGCAAGAGAACAGCAAAAAGGCTTGCTTCAGGAATATGGGAATGTCAAAAATGCGGAAAAAAATTTGCTTCAGGAGCTTATTACCTTGAATAAATAAATTTAAATACAATAACAAACAGATAATAAAATGGCAACATACAAATGTTTTAACTGCGGCAAGCATATATCTCACAAAGTTCTTGAAAAGAGATTTGTTTGTCCTACTTGTGGAAGCAAAATTTTCTATAAACCAAGAATGCATACAGCCAAAATAAAGGCAGTTTAAATTTAAAAATGCAAAAAATAAACCAAGAAACACAAGAAAAAATTCAGCATCTTCAGATTTTTGAGCAAAATTTGCAAAATTTACTTTTGCAAAAACAAGCTTTTCAATTTGAGCTTAATGAAACAGAAAATGCCTTCGAAGAAATAAAAAAAACAAAAGAAGATGTTTACAAATTAATCGGGCAGATTCTAATTAAAGCTGCTAAACCTGAAATAGAAAAAGAATTGCAGCAAAAAAAAGACCTTCTTAATTTGAGGATTAAAGCTATTGAGAAGCAAGAATCTCAGCTGAAAGAAGAAACAGAAAAATTAAGGCAAGATGTTATGAAGAGAATAAGCTAATTGAAGAAGGTTATCCTTATTATAAGGACACATCTATCATCATCACCCTCGCTTGTTATTTACATCCATAAATACTTCTACTTATTCTTATGTCAGGACACATCTATCATCATCACTTTCGCTTGTTTTATAGTTTATATCCCTAAATACTTCTACTTTTTTTATAATATTGTGGTATAGAAATATTTATAAACTCCTTCTTTTTTGTTTTAAAATGGTGTTCAACAAAATAAAAAGTGGATTTTCAAAGATGTTCGGCAGTTCTGGAGCAGAGGACCCTGAGTATATAGAGATAGATTTAGGTCGAGAAATTAAAAAATCAAAAATTCTGGTCCGCCCGTTTATTCTCAGAAAGTTTGAAGATGTTAATGATATCCTAAATTCTCTGAGAGAAGGTTATACTATAGGGATTATAGACATCAAGCCATTAAAAGGCAAAGATATTATTGAACTCAAAAGAGCAATAGCAAAAATTAAAAAAACCGCAGATGCTTTAGAAGGCAGCATAGCAGGTTTTGGGGAGAATGTGATTATTGTAACGCCTCAATTTGCAGAAATTTACAAGTCAGGAAGTTTAGGAAAAATTGAAGAAGCTGGAAGAAGAGAAACAGAATAAAAAGTAATCAAAATTAAATACACTTTCTAATTGATAATAGAATAAAAAGTAATCAAAATTAAATACACTTTCTAATTGATAATAGAATAAAAAGTAATCAAAATTAAATACACTTTCTAATTAACAACAATCATTTTAATTTAATCCTTAATCACCATATATGCTCTTCAGTACTCTTTAATTTTTTATTAATGCGCACCATAAATTTATAGCATATCAAAAATTTATAGCATATCAAAAGCTCTATATAACAAAAAACCTATAAACCTCCTATTTCTTAATTTATCATGAAAATTATGTTTGTTGAGGCAAGAAAAAAGTTAGAAAATTTTGATGTAAGCAATATTAATATAGGCATCCTCCCAGAGAAAGTTTTTCTTGTTTATTCTGTCCAATATAAATCTCTTGCCCAAAAAATAAAGAAAAAACTTGAAAAAACAGGGAAAAAAGTAAAAGGATTTAAACAAGTGCTTGGATGTTCCCAACTAAAAAGCAAAGAGCCTATTTTACTTATAGGAAGCGGCCATTTCCACGCAATTCAGCTCGCTTTACAAGGCAATACAGTATATATATTGGAAAATAAGATAATAAAATTAAATGAGCAGGAGATAAACAAAATTAAAGCTAAAAGAAAAGCTGCTGTTTCTAAATTTCTTGCTTCTAATAAAATAGGCATTCTTGTCTCCACAAAGCCAGGACAAGAAAATCTAAAACAAGCGATTTTCTTGAAAACAAAACTTGAAAAAAAGGGCAAAGAAGTTAAGATTTTTTTAGCAGATAATATTGAGCTTAAAGAGTTGGAAAATTATGATATAGGAAGCTGGCTTAATACCTCCTGCCTAGCATTAACTCTTGATAATAAAGTTGTCCACTTGCATGAGTTAAATACGCCGATTCATAAATAATGCACACTGATTTATTATAGCCTACAATTATTAATCCAACGATAAATATTGATTATTGATAATTTATTAGAAGTTTATATTAGACTTTTATTAAAGACTATCCTCTTTGTAGCCACTATCTTATTTGTAGGGAGGTATTATTGTTTAGTGTTGTTAAATAAAGATAATAAGCCTCGTTAATAGTTGTGTTTTGTTAAATAAAAATAATGAGCTTCGCCGATAATTGTTTTTAGCCCAGCAAAAAGCGTTTATTGTGCTTTATCATATATATTCCTTTATATAAATCTTTTTAAAGCATCGTAACTATGAAATCGTAACAAACTAAAATGAAAACTAAATTTTTGTTAGGAATTTTATTGATTACAATTTTGTTAGCAATGACAGTAAGTGCTATAGATTTTACAGTTACTCAGCCAGAAAGGTTCTCACAAGAGCTTTCTTCTGTTACTTTTCAAGTAACAAATAGCAATGCTACGAACAGTTTAGAGGTCATAGTTCCATCTTCTTTAGACATAACTGGAGAAAGTGGATATAAAGCAACATTTACAATTACAGGCAATACAACAATAGCTGCTGGAAAAACAGAAACATTTACATTAACACATCCTTCTGTAATAGACAGCACCAAATTTAAGTTAGGAAAAATTTATTCTAGCTTATTTGATGTGAAGGAAAATGACGCAAACAAACATTCAGTTACTCTTGAATTTATTCGCGGATTCTGCACAGGCGGAAATACCGGCACTCAAGCTGGAAAATTAGAAATCACAGGTTTAGACGATAGGACAATAGATAACGAAGATGAGTGGACATGGCACCCTTTAGATAATGTAGAGTTTAAGGTAGAAGTGACAAATAACTTTGATGCAGACAAGAGAGTAAAAATAGAGTATGAGCTCTATGATGATGCTGGAGGAAAGCTTGATTTAGGCAGCACAACTCAAGAACAATCAGTTTCTGTAAACTCTAATGGTGGAACTAAAACTGTAACTTTTACTTTAAGAGTGCCTGCAGATGCAGATGAAAAAACATATAGAATGTTGATTAAGGCATATGTAAAGAGCAATGAAAAGGAAGGTTGTGTTGACAAATCAAGTTCTCTTGATAATAACTATTACCATGAAGTCAGAATAGAAAAAATAGACGCAAGAGCAGTTATTGTAGACATGGACAAAATTGAGCTTTCTAAAGATTCTTTTAATTGTGGAGACACAGCAAGTTTAATTGCTAGAATCTATAATGTCGGAGACGAAGACGAAGAAAAAGTTAAAGTAAGGCTTTTCAACAAAGAATTAGGGATAGATATAAGTGATGAAGTAAGCAACTTAGATAAAGGAGATAGCGCAGATATTACATTTGATTTCACAATTCAAGAGAAAGTTATAGGAAAAAACTATCTTTTGGAATTGATAACTTTATACGAGTACGATGAAGACACTGATGAGCCTGGTTCTAACTCTAAAGAAGATTTAGATAAAAATTTCTTAGTCCCGCTAAAAGTCAACTGTATTATAGAGGAAGAGAAGAAAGCAGGAGTTTCAGTAACCGCAGAGCTTGAATCAGATGCAATAGCTGGTGAGCAATTTGTTGTTAAAGGAACACTTAAGAACACAGGTACAGAAGAAACAATGTATTCTTTAAGTTTAACAGGCTATGACTCTTGGGCAAGTCTCGACAAAATAGAGCCTAAGGCAATAACATTGAAAGCAGATGAGTCAAAAGAATTTAAAATTTACTTAAATGTAAATGAAGATTCAACAGGAGAACAGACTTTCAAAATAAAAGCAAGTTATAATGGCGAGGCAACAGAACGAGAAGTTTCAGTTGAATTAGCAGAAAAGGAAGTTATTGGAACAACTGGAATAACAGGTTCAGTAATTGCAGAAAACTTAAGAAAGAACTGGTTTATCTGGGTAATTGTAGTCGTAAATGTAATCTTGATAATAGCAATAATTGCAGTAGCAAGAAAAATTGCAGGTTCAAGATAAAATTGTTTTTTAAATTTTTTTTAATCTTTTTCTTTTTTTTGTATTTGTAATTTGCTATTTTTAAAGAGAATTTTCGATTAATAAATTCAGCAGCTTATTTTTTTGATATCAGAATAAACCAGGATATTTTTTATTTTAAAGAGCCAGATTGTCAAAAACCATATTCCCACAACAAATACTATGCTCAAAACATACCAAAAGAATTTATGCGTGAAATCAAAAAAAGCAAAATTTGTTACATAAAGAACTGAAAGAATAAAAATTCTTAAAACATTTAAAAAAAGCAATAAAAGAAATGAGAAAACTAAAGAATAAGCCCGTGGTTTTGCCTTCATGCTTGTTGTTAAGTTCAAAATTAAAAGGAGATAATAAGCAGAGCCTGCTATGCACGCGTTTATAAGCTCTATTTTGACCCCAGAAAGCAGAATAATATTTCCTGTGGCAGAAACATCATAGAAAATATCAAGCAAAAGGGCGGAAAGAGTTGTTGTTAAAGGGGAAAAGAGCCTGTAAAATAGAGACAGAAAAATACCGAAAAATACTAAAATTATGTATCTCACAAAGATACGCGAAATAGCTTTTTCTTTTTTTCTCATTAATATATCAACAAAGAGGTATTTAAATAATTATCTCGAATAAGATTTGACAAACTTAAAGATAAACTAACCTATATAATTAGTAATGTTAAAAGAATAATTATGTCTTAAAGCACTCTCTGCTGGCAGGTGTTAAGTTAACAACTTGACTTAAACTCTTGCTAAGAGACTTGATAAAATTAAAGAAATAGCCAATTTATATTCCTGTTTTTGTTATTGAATTTTCAATTAAGTCAAGAGTAAATCTTTCAAAACTATTTTGGACCTGGCAGTTGCTAATCTCTAAAGTATAGCAATCTCCTGTTTTGACTATTTTAGTTTCGTTTCCTTCTTCCATTAAAATAACTGTTTTGTCTTTTGTATTGTTGCAATCAACTAAAGGTATATTCATTTTTTTAGCATATTCTTTATCGTTTGTTGCTGCGCTTGTTTTAAGCCCAAAAGCTCCGATAGTCATTGAAAAATCTACCATTACTCTCGGTGTGTCAGAACAATTAGCTATTTCAGGAGAAACAGAAAAAATAACTTTCTCCTTTAAATTTTTAATTTCCCCTTCAATAGGTATTTTGTCTAATTGCCTCGGATCTCCTCTTAGCTTTATAATAAAAGGAATACTCTCCCCGCTTTTTGTAGCATAGCCAAGCAAGGATTTATAGAACGTCAATGAGCCTTCTTTTTCTTTGTAGAATTTCATATTATGATACTGAAATGTCTTGCTTTCTTGGACAAGCCAATAAGTTACAAATACAGAAGCCAACAAAACAAACATTATAACTACCACAATTTTTGTTTGTTTAGCATAACTTTTAGGTTTTGTTTCTTCTTGTTCCTTCTTTTCTTCTTCTTTCTCCGAATTCTCTTCTACTTTTTCTTTCTCCTTGTTCTTTTTTCCGCCAATTCTTTTTTCTTTTTTCATGTCCATAAATTGAAACCATATCCTTTAGGATGTGGTTCCATTAAATTTAGTTGTTTCAATTTTGGATCACAAGAAAATGCTATGCATTTTCTGTGCAGAAAATTCCTCTGAAAGAATTTTCATGCATCCAGAAAACCCAAAATAAACCACATCTTTTAAGATGTGGTAAACGAGAGGGTTTTCTTGATCTTATATTCGAGATTATCTTGGTTTTTAAATTTTCTTGTTCTTCAAAATATATCTCCTTTAACTCCCAAAACTTTAAAAATAAAAGCATCTGCCGCCCTTACCTGCTCGTCATAAGGTGAAAAAATAAACACGCAGTTTTCTTCTTGGCTGATTTTTACATCCTCTTTTTCTTCTATAATTATAATATTATCAGAGCAATTTTTTATAGGCAGTTCTTCTTTGCAATTTTTTTCTTCTATGCAAGCTTCTTGTACTCTTGATGTAAAATCTCCTAAATTTCTCTCTATTTCTTGTTTAGCCTCTCCGCTGCCAACAAAAAATAAAGGCTTTCCGTAAAAATCACTTATAGTTTTAAGTACAGGAGCAGAAATATTTTCAGTTTCTTGCGGGTTGAACGAAGTTAAAAATTCAAAGTTTTGTATTTTAAACTGCCATAAATTATTCTCGTTTAAAACAAACTTTATGCCGTTATAGCTCATTTCAGCTCTTGCATCTTCAGAGCCAGAAAAAAAAGAATATCCCACAGTGCTTAAAACCATTATGGCAACAAGAACTAAACCAATTATCAATTTATTTCTTGTTTCTTTTTTCTCTTTCTCTCCCTGCGTTAAAATTTTTCTCATCTCATTCCCTCGGCTCAGATACTTTTGCCTTTAAGCTTAAAAGCTGCCCCAACATTTAGTTTTATTAAATTAATAATATTTATATAATTATCAAATCTACTAACTTTTTCTGCTCTTTTTAGCTTTTTGTTTCTCATCTTTATTAATACTTAAGTTTTAATATTTTGTTTCTCATCTTTATTAATATTTAAATTTAAATATAAACTTTTCGCTTGCTATAAAAATCCAGGATATTCTTTTCTGATATAATATTTTATAGGTATTATCATTCCGATAATAAAGCTAACCCAGCCAATAAAACTTAAGACAGTTATAATTAAGCTTCCTATAATAACATGTATTATAAATAAACTTGCCCAGCTTATAACACCTGAAGAAAATAAAACAGCCCATGCCAGTTTATCTTTTCTTTTTAATATAAAATATGAAAGATAAATAATAAATATGCCTAAAGAAATTAATAAAAAACCATGGCTGAGAATTAATGAATAATACAGCTTAGCTGGGTACTGGAAATTTACTGTAAACAAGCTCCAAGGAATTGGATTTTTTCTAAAATACTCTGCAATTATAATTTTGCCGAATATCAGCATCAAGACACCATAGATAATAGCATAAATTCCATTATAAAGCGTCAATAAAGCACCAAATCTTATTGTTTTTATGTTCATTATGTCATTTTCCCTTTAAACTATACTCTCTTCTTTAAAGAAAATTGCTCTTTTAAATATTTTTATATTGGAGTTTTATTTAGAAGTTAATAAACTCGGAGGGCTTACTTAATATAAACCATTAATCTATATAAAATCTTGATAAGCTTAAATATACTTTTAAGTAGATGATAGCTATTTTGTTATCTATAAACTTAAAGGGTACATTAATAAAAAATTAGAAATTACCGAAGAGTATATATGATATGCAAGAGTAAATTAAAATGAGTATTATCAATCAAAAAGTATGATTATTATAATTAGGGTAATTATTCATAAAACCCCTCAAAAATAAAAGAAAAAAAGAAAAGAAAAATAAAAAAATTTAAGCAAATTTTTAAACTACATCAGTAAGTGTAGTGGTTGATTTTGCTATTCTTGTACCTACATCTGTTATTGGTGACTCTTTTGTTACATGTGCGACAGCGCCCTTTGTATCTACTGCTTCCCATCCTGCAACCAACATAGCAACTTTTCCTGAAGCATATGGGTTGTTAAACACTTCTACAAGGAATTGGTCTTTGCCAATGCCTGTCTTTGTGCTAGTGCTTGTCTTTGTTGTGAAATCAGCAGTACATATAGGCGTATCACTTCCTAACAACTTCGCAGCTACAGTGTTTATGCAACTGCCTCCAACAACAACAAGGTTCTTTGCCTTATCTGTTGCAGTTAACTCAGTATCTTTCTTTGTAACACTTCCAATTTCTGTTGTTACATTTCCTCCGCTTACGACTGTCTCTGGTGCTGTAAGAAGTATCTGTCCGTAAGACTGTCCGCAGTAGTATGTTATTTCTACATTATTCTGCCCGCTTGTTGGTTTTGTAATTTTAACCTTTGTACCAAGATCAGACCATATATATCCTTCGTATACATTTGTGCTACTGCCAACTTCTTTATATGCACTTGCAGACCAGTAATCTGAACCCAAACTTGGTTCAACTTCTGTTGGCTCAGCTTCATTACTGCTATGTCCAAGAGTTACATTAATTACTCTCCCTGCACCAAGATTTCCATCTTTGTCTTCTTCAGACATCATGAGCGTCCACTCTTCTGTTTCTCGTGCGCTATTATTAAATATAATTCCTGGTTCGCCTCCGTCCCTAGCCATTTTTACATCATCTAAAGTTGCATTTTTAGGAAGCCATATTCCTAATCCACCGGTTGTATAAATTCTGTCAAAAGTGCTATCACCACCAAGTTGCATGCTAACTATCTTATCTTCTTTGATTATCTGTTTAATTGTCAGTTCTATTTTTCCCATAGTGATTATATCATCTGCTTTCTTGTCTTTGTATTCTGCTCCTGTTACAACATTCTTTATTGTTGTGTAATTCTTACTTATAGAAGTATCTTCTGTGAATGAGGTAACTGTCAATAAATAAGATTCTGCACTTGAGCTATCATTCCACGATACAACAAAATACTCATCTACATCTTTATCAAAAGCAATTAGATTGCCAACAGTATCGTTAGATGTTCTTAATATCTTCTCGCCATTATCTCCTCCAACAGTGGTGAAATTAATTGCATTACCATATAAAATTGGGATTGTTGCATCACCATCTTTTATAGGAACAACTAACTGAATTCCATATGTACTTTGTGCTTTTACTGTTGTTTTTTCTTCACATGGTGTAATAAATCCACCATAAACAAATTTAAGAGACTTAAATCCAGGTATAGTTGCAGCTGAATCCTTAGCTACAAACGATTCTGTATCTGTTTTCCACGTAAGCCCAAATTTGGTAATGTCTACTTTATTTGCATCAACTTCACTTCTTTGAATCCAACAATTAATACCACTTTCAGTTGTGTCATCTATTTTAAGTGCTTGCCCATCTTCTATTGTTAACTTGTTTGCTCCTAAAGTAAACTCAGCAGCCATTACTCCACCGGAAAAAGCCTGATAAGAAATATCTGTTACTCCTAACTGCGTTCCATCTACTAACTTATATGTTCCACCTTTTGCAAGTTTTGTTGTTGTTTGTGTATTTCCAGCACTATCAACAACTTTAAATTGTGAATAAGTTGCATCAACAAAAGTTAAGGTAATAGTATAGCTTTTAGCATCAACTTTTTCTGTTTTTTCTTCATTTAAGTTTATACTGTCTGTAGTAGAGCCTCTCATTAACTCAAATTTTGTAGCACTTGATTTGTTGTATGCATTAAGCAATTTGTAAGTTTTGCCTAAAATTATTATATCTCTGTCTTGTATGTCTTCTAACATCCCACTTGAATCAACATCGCTTCTTGGATATTTTTTAAAGTCAATAGTGTAGTTGATTACATTTGTACTTGATGGTATTTTTATACCAAGTGTGGGAGTGTCTTTTTTATAGTCATCATCATCAAATTGCGAAAAATTTAGAGCATCAATAAATTGTATATACTGTTCATAACCATATTCTATATTATCTTTGCTTCTAAAAGTTTCATCTTTAAGCAAGTTTGGTAAATTACTGCTTGTTATTTTTGTAGTCCATATCTCATTAAGTGCGTTATTCATATTTAGTCTGTCTGAAGATTTTTCTATTGTTAAGCTGTCTCCGCCGCTTGTAGTTGGAATAGTTGTTGAACTAACTGCGGTTGTCTGTGACGAAAGAGCTGTGCTCAAACTTGTTCCGATGTCTGTTGCAGCAACAAAGTCAACATTAGCTGGACTTGCTGCCCCAAAAACAACAGTTACATCTGCAACTCCCCCTTTAACAAAAGGAGAAGGATAGTTTGTTGCAGCAGCTGCAATTCCAATAGTGCTTCCTAACATTACTACGCTCGCTAAAACTGATGTAATTTTCTTAAAATTAAATTTCATTTTTAACCTCCTTTCAATTTGTATTAAGCATTTATTTGGCTTTGTCTCACAAAAAACATATAATAAGGAAGTATGCCTTCTGTTTGACATTTCTAACTGTAATCCCTATTTAGAACACTGTCGCTGGCCAGTATTTTTTACCTATTTTAATATAGGCATAAAATAACATATTTTTCCCCTTTATAAATCTTTCTGCATTCTAAGAATCACCAAAAACGAAAGATTTATAAATATGTGGCTCTAAATGTAATATATAGACAAAAAAACCATATAAGCAGAGTATATAGTTTGTTTAGAGAAGAGCAAAAATCTCCGTCGATTAATCATAAAGATAAAAATTGAAATAAATTGTGTTAAGTGCATATCTAAACTTAACACTTGGCTCACATTTCCTCGCGAGCAAAATCTGTCCGTTTGGACTTGCCAGAGCTCGCTTATGAATAGCATGTAAAAATTAATAAATAACAAATTGAGATAGTTTGTATTAATAAAGAGCATTAAAGCAGTTGTATGCTAAATTACGAACTCAACTTCAATTTAATAGTCTAAAATGGCAAAAAAAATAAATACGAAAAATGTAAGCTTAAGTATAGAAGCAGGAACTTTTACAGGCATTTTTAGGCGTTTAAGAGGCAAGAAAAAAGACTATGACTTTACAGAAATCTCATCTTTAAGGCAGCTTTTGAGCAACGAGAGAGCAAGGCTCTTGTACGCCATAAAAAACAAAGCTCCTTCTTCAATCTACCATTTAGCTAAACTTGTTGGCAGGGATTTCAAATCAGTAAGGCAGGATGTCAAGCTTTTGGAAAAATTTGGCTTTTTAGAGCTAGAGTCAAATAGCAAAGGCAAAAGAGAAATGCTAAAGCCTATTTTAACAGCAGACAAAATAACAATAACAATAAATATCTAATAGGCAATATAAAGAGCCCGCAATAAACCTTTAGTCTACTGAACAAGAGTTATTTATTAATCTGTTAAATGCAATTTCTGATTGATGATAGCACTTTTGTTTATTTATCACTTTAGGAGGTGCATTCCTCTTAGCAATATAAATTATCGAAGAGATTTATCAATTAGTGTACTCCCCTAAATTAAAACAGCTATCATCAATCCTAATGTGTAGTTAAATGCATAAAAAAATCCATATGCTTTGGCATATCGTATCAATAATATCTAAAACTTTTAAGCTGTGCTGAACAGCTTGATGATGCTATGCAGAGTTAAAAATAGAAAGAAGATACCAAGAAACCCGATGCAAAGCATTTTTCTTTGAATTTATCTTAACTACAACAGCTCATAAATAATGCCTACTAATTTATTATAGCCTACAATTATTAATCCAACGATAAATATTGATTATTGATAATTTATTAGACTTTTATTAAGGATTATACTTCTTATAGCTACTAACTTATTCGTAGGGGAGTATTATGGTTTAGCGTACTTAGCAAAATCTCAAGTATAGCATAGCTCCATAGTTACAAATATATTTCCTCTTTCATATTTGAAAAAATGCTCTGCCCCTGTTTTGCTTCCAGTACAGTTTCCCTCTTGCAGACTTAAAATTTCATCTTTTACAACTTCTTTTTTTTCATATTCTACTTCTTCATCTTCTGCATGATAAATATCCATAACATAAGCATTTTCTGGCTTTTCAGAACTAACAAGCCAGCTTTCATGAACAAGTTCAGACAAAGTTTTATTTAGCACTTCACAAGCCATTTCTTCATTTGAGCATCTTTCATTTTTATAACAGCTTTTTATTAACTCTTGCAAGTCAAGAGGCTCTATACTTAAATAACAAGAAGTTGTATAAGACATGCTTGCCTGTAAAAAATTCTGAACATTTAAGCTTTTAGTCTCTATAGAAGGTTGTTTTAAATAAAAAACAAGCAAAATTAAGCCAATTATAACAACTATAACTATGATTAACACAAAACCCACCATTTCATGCTGCGCTTTTTTATTTATCATTTTCCCGCCTGTTTAACCTCCATTCCTGCCACAATTTTTCCAAGTTCACATTTACTATACCAATATCCATTTTCATCTTTTTCCTGCCTGCATAAAGCCACAAATGTAGAAACTTTATCTTCATTTTTCACATTTTTTTCATAAATATTAAATAAGTTACAATCAGGATAATTATTTTCATTACATTCAATTTCTTGTGCTGAGTTTTTTGGAAATATTCTTACAACAGATAAACTTGTCACAGGAAAAAAACCATCATAAGCTTTTCTGTTTTTCATAACAATAAGCTTATCTGTGTCTATGCATAAAGGCTTCCCGCAATTAAACTCAGCTGTTTCTGCAAGTTTTGCTATTGTTGAAAGTGTTTTTTCTTTTTCAAATAAATTAGAGGTTTTGTACATTTCCCTATACTTAATTGTCATAAAAAACAACCCTGCTATAATAAAAAATATCACAACCGCCATTAACATAAATGCCATTTCCTGAATCTTCAGCTGCGATTTTGAAGATTGAGGCACTAAAAATCTTTGATTTTTTCCAGCTTGGATTTTAGGCTGTGCTTTGTTCATTTTCACTTTTCTTATCATTTTTTATTCATAAACTTTACATGCCTCATTTATTTGCTCAATTTCTTGTGCTTTTTCCTGCACAAGCAATAATCCCTTAGATGAATTTAAATTATTAGCAAGATTAGCAAGTTCAGTTAAGTGAGCATCTAAATTTGAACTGCACCCCCTTTTTTCCAAAAGTTCTATCTTGTCTTTGTAAATAAGGCATAGATTAACTAATCTTAACATTAACCTTTTAACATTACATTCATAAACTTCAGGAGAAGAAAATAAAGCAGCGTAAATTAAACTATCAACATAATACAGATTTTTTCCTTCTTTGCTAACATATCCAGAGCTGAAATCATAATTATTGCCATAAACAGCTATATCACATCCAGATGAACTTGAAAAGCAAACTTTCTTGCTGTTTTCAGAACAATTGCTTTTCGTATCTGTGAAATACGCATTTTTTATATTTAATCCTTGTAATTCATCTTTTATTTCTTCTGCTTCTGGTGCCTGTATAAAGCAATAATTTTGCCCTGAAAAAATTATTAAATCAGAAACTTTAAAAGGCGTTTTAAATGGCTTGCTAAAAACATAAAAATCTTTACTCTCCTCAACAGAGCCAGAAAAAATATATTTATTATACTGCGGTTTTCCATAAGAAGGAGTTTGCCACTTTTTTCCTATCCCTGAACTGCTTGTTATGCCTATGCTCTGCTCTCCAAAATTTCCATAAGTATAGCATTTATCATTAAAAATTCTCGTTTCAGAGCTAAAACTTAACAAACTGCTCTTGCCAGATTCTAAGCTTGTTTCTAAAGGGTCTAAAAGTATAGCTAATTTAGCAGATGTTTGCGTGTCTATTTCATACCTTCTTGTTTCTATAAATTGGGAAGTTGCATAAATAGCAATAAAAAGTATAGCTGTGCCTGCAATAATCGCAAACATCCAAGCAAAACTCATCTCAAATGCTTTTTTATTTTTAATCATTTTTGCCCCTTTTTTCTATAAATAGCACAGAATTGATATTTATTAAATCTTATGTTTTAGTTGACTCGAGTTCATATCTTAATATAAAATCTTTCAATCAGCCTCTCTTCGCTCAGCTGAATATAGCTCGCTTCGCTCGAAATACTATTAGTTTTACATTAATTAAGTTCTAAAAATCATATCCTGCGAAGCACAATTTTCGCAGAGCGATGTTAAGTTAGCGGATTTGCTTAACAGTTTTAGTTTTAATAAACTGGCTTTAAAATTCATAGGAGAAATTAGCTCGCTCTGCTCGAGATATTATAAGATTTTTCTTGATTTATTAATTAATTTAAAGAGAAAATGTCTAGCGAAGCACTCTAATTTTTCATTTTATCTCGCCACTTTCACAAGGCTGTCATAAACTCCCTTTTCTATTTTTATCTCTACTTTTCCATCTTCAACTTTAAAACAATAAGGATTGCTTATCTCTTGCATATTAATATGTTTAATATTGGTAAAAGGAACACAGGCTTTTTTTCTTGGGTTAAAAAATAAATTAGCTGTATAATCTGCATTTTTCTTCAGCTCTTTATAAATTTCTTTTTCTTTTGCAGAAGCTGTTGCACTAACTTCTTTTGTTAAATTTGCAAAACACACATACTCTATACCAGATAAGCTGCTTGAAAATGTCTTTGAAGAAGATTGAGATTGCCATGCCTCATTTATAGCATCTTGAAGCTCATCTATAAATAATCCATTTTCAGCGCATTTTCCTATGCCTATAAAATATTTAATTGCATAAATAGCAACTGCAACAAAAACCACAATTAAAAAAATCGAAAAAATTGTTGAAAACGGCATTCCAAAGACTTCCTGCGAGCGTTTTGATTTTACAAATGTTTTATACCTATTAAAAATCAAGGCGCGAGATGCCCTCTTATTCTTTCCTAAACCTCTTTTTATCATAAAGATATAAGAGAAAGCTGTATTATAAAGTTTTCTTTCTCCGGCTCCGATGAAACCCTTATAAAAATTTGCTTTACAGCATAAATACCAAATAAAACATTAATGAATAACTATTTTAATATATGAGATTAAAGGAGTAAGAATTAGTGGTTTTTATTAATTTACTAGCATTTCAGCAAAGCCCTTTCTTTATTTTCTCCGAAGTGTCTTTTCCCTACTTTTTTTCTTTCTGCTCAACAACATCATAAGGCCTGACAATTATAGAGCATTGATTAGACAAAGGTATGTTGCCATATTTGTCAGAACATCTTATGTAATAAGTATTTTCTGTTTTCCATTCTGCAACATGTGATGTTTGATTTGCATAAGGCATATCAATTCCATCTTCAAATTTGAAGTTGCAGCTCTTAATATCATACCTGCATTCAGATTCTTCTGTTGTCACTACTTTCAATAATTCATTTTCTCTGTAAACTCTCGCTACTGCAGGAGCACTATTATCTACCTCTACTTTAAACTCTGTGTTATTGTCATCTCTATTTCCGCCTAAATCAACACACTTAACATAATATTTGTAATTTCCTTCTGTAAGGTCAAGCCTTTGTTTATGCAAACTTGTTCCTGTTTCTCTAAACTCTACATAATCAGCTTCGTTTTGTGTGTCAGAATAATAGCAAATAGCTTCTCCGTTTTTATAGCCATTTGCAGTTTCTGCTTCAAGCCAGACAGAAACAACCTCTGTTGAGCCATAAATAGTTCCATTTGGCTTTATATCAATAATGTTCAAAGTTTCTGTTCCGGCAAGAGTGAAAGGATAGCTCTGCTGCATCACATTTCTTTCTGGCTCATTTGCCAAAGGCTGATCTTTACATCTAAAGTAAAATTTATTATCTTGCCTGTCTTTTATTCCGGTTAAAGTTGTTTTGCATGTATAGACGAGATTATTGTTCATTTCCCAAACATTCTTATTGCATGACATTAAATTTTCCATATTATCATAGCTTCTATCCTCTCTGCTCCATTTGCAATCAGAAGGTTCATTAACATAAACTTCTAAGTCAACAGAAGATTGATTAAATTTAACAGGCATTTCATTTCCTATGCTTGTTCCTTCTATTTTAGGAGGAGTTGTATCCGGCCCTTTGTCAACACAAAATCTTATTGCAAACTCATCTACATTTGCATTTCCATTTGCATCTTGGCATCTCGCATATAAAGTATAAGTTCCATCATCCTGAATTTCAGGAGCAGCTGCATTTACTGCAGATGGCCCGGGCAAACTCATTTTTTGTGAATGATTATACAAAAATAAATTGCTTTCTCCGAAGAAAAATGCCATCTCATCAAATTTTAATGTATGATTATAATCTATTTTACATTGCGCAGGCTCGTTAGTTGTTATTCCAAACTCTAAAGATGTGAAAGCTTCAACACACCCCCCATTTGTTTTTAAAATTTTAACACCTCTTGCTGGCGGCCTTATTGTATTGTCTGGCTCATACTTGTATCCTTTTGTTAAAGCATCTTCCCAAGTAGTTATTATTGGAGAAGATGTATCTTTTGGATTTACCCACGCGCATTTTTCTTGTTTTGTTCCTACATTTAACAATTGGCACGCCTGTCCAAGTGATTTGCATCTATATTCTGAGCATCCTTCTTGTAAATTACATTTTTCACAATCATTTCCTCCTGTAGAGCCAACAGGCGCCTGCCATGGCTTGCAAGAAAAACTAACAATCTCTTGTGATTGTTTTTTATACATAAGTGCAAATACAACAATTCCAACACCTATTCCCCATAAACCTGGATGAGAAGTTAAGCCTATTTTAAGTTTGCTAAGTGTATCATAAATTTGTCCTTGTTTTAAAGTTCCTAAAAATTTCCAAGTATATGCTCCTGCAGCGAGTGCAGTTGAGAGTGCTTTTTGTTGAGGTTTATCCATTCCAAATAAACCCCCCGCTAATTGCCCAATTCCATATGCCATAGCTGCATATTGCGCCCCACTAACTAATGCATCCCACCCAAATCCAGTTTTTAATCCAAGCATCTGAGATAAAACAGTCGTGCCTTGTTTGGTTGTTGCGGCTGTAAGCATACTCGCTTTTGTTTTTAGTGCCTCTACATATTGAGATTGCCGGATAGGAACTTTTCCAGGAGAATCAAGAAATTCTTTATAATAATTTCCTTCTTCTTCAAAATATCTTACATTTCCGATAGTAGCAGACCCGCCCACTATCATTCCTCCAATCATCCAGCTCACGCCTTTCGCAAGAGCAACAACAAACGCATTTACCCCCACATTTCCTGTATCTACAACTTTGCCTGTTGTTTTTACTCCAGCCTTTGCTTTTACCTGTCCAACTATGTTCTGACTTAATGTCTGCTTTTCTTTGGCAATTTTCCAATCAGCTCCATCATCTGTAAACTTTCCAACATAATTAACATAAGCTCCGCAGTCTCCTAAAGCTGCGCAAACCTGATTCATTTTTCCTGCCCAGCTTTCTTCTAAGCATTCACAATTCTCAATACATTTTTTGCTTCCAAATAATCCTTTTTCATACACAACAATACATTGAGCAGAAGCTATTTTGCATATTCCCTCTGCCTCTTCTTCTGCCCAAAATTTTAATCCAGGCGGGACATCAGGAACACAACCTCCTTTTCCACCATAAACTAGTCCTATCACTCCTCCACTCTGCTCTGTATTTGCTTCTTTTGCCCTTGTGAATGAAACTCCTTCTATCCAGAAACAATCTCTTTTGTCTGTATTCTCACAATCTTCTTTTTCCTCTTGCTTTACACAATCTTTCCATCTATTAACTCTGCATGCAGATTCTTGAAAAGAGCCAGAAGGAATTGCTGTTTTTCCTTCTATACAATTTTCTTGTCTAAAATCTGCACAAGGCTCTAGAATTTCTTCTCCTGCAACACATAAATGCCTAACTTGCCTGCTTCCAACAGCATCACTTCCTTTTCCTGTATTTCCGTCGTAGCTGCACCAGCTTTCTCCGTGTTTCTTGTCTCCGTCTGATGTTTTATAACAATTCAAGTCTTTACAAATATTTTCTCCATATGTTGCACTTTTTCCTCTTTCTGCTTTCTTGCATATGCTTCCTAAATAATAATCGCAATTTCCGCAATCCTTGCTGCCTGCGTTATCTTTTCCATAACCGCAGCTCTCTGCCTTTCCCATAATTTTTTTCCAATAAGACGGCTCTTTAATTTTTGAAGCATCATAAATATTAGCAGGATTTCCGCAAGTGTCTTTGAAATAAACTTCATCTTTTCCTCCAACACATATAGTTTCAGAAGAAGGCCCGCAATTTGTAGCAAGCTCTTCAGCAGAGCATAAATAATCTTTAAAAAATTCAGGCTCTGTTAAATTGCCAGTTGATGCAATATTTTTACAACTTTCCCGTGTTGTAAATTTGCAAGTTCTTGTAAACTCTTCCTCATAAACACACGCTCCTTTATCTTGTGCTTGTGTTATTGCGATGCAAGATACTTCATCTTGCACCCCTGTTCTAAAATCAGTAGCCAAACCATAAAGGCTGCTTAATTTTTTGCATCTTGTTAAAGTCACAAAAGCTGCCTGATTATCTAAAACACAACACCCTAAATTACATTGAGGAATTTCACATTCAGCAGAATCAGCCCATGTTCCATTTTTATCATTACAAACTCTTTGAGGAGTGTTTTCCATACATAATCCTTCACTCGAATCATAACAGCATCCTTCTTTACAATATGAAGTCGCATCGCAAGATGTCGGCACTTTCCTGAATCCCTCTTTGCAATTTTCTTGTTTTGTATTCTGGCACCACGCTCCATAATTTGTTTTTTCGCAGCAATAATCAGCTGTCTGCGCAGAAACTTCAGTTGCAGAATAAATCATATAAGCAAAAGCAAATGTGCTAATTATTAAAATTAATATCTGCAAGTAGCTCATTCCTCCTTTCTTGCTTATTATATTTTGTTTATTTATTTTCATTTTTCTCTTTCTCCCACATACCCAGGAGGCCAGGCTATGCTTCTACTTGCAAAAATAAATTTTTCTCCACTTGGCTTATATGTTAAAATGTAAATCTTACTCCCCTCATCCTGAACTTTTTTCTCAACTTTTATGTCAGGATAATATAGCATATAAGTTAAACTATCTGAATTTCCATATCTCGCCTCATAATTCGCTATGCTCGAGGACAACATAATTAATTCATACATCTCGCTTTTTATGTTAACTTTAAATTTGTTAAATGTTGAGGTAGAGCTTTTTACAATTGTCATAGGAGCGTTTACTGTTACAATTATAGCATTAGGGATTATAGAGGTTTCAACTCTTACATCTTGTAAAGCTACCTCGCTTCCTTGTTTTTCCAATTGCTGTTTTAAATTTTCAATGCAGTTTTCTGCTCTCGGTTTAACATAATCGTTTATTTCTTTTTCTATATCTTGTTTTAAAAATGGCTTTTGCATCGTGCATCTTTTATAATACTCATTTGTATAGCAAGCATATTCTACTTTATTGTTTTGATAAAGAATATAATTCTCAGGCTCTAAACTTCCACCCTGCACCGATATTTTCCCCAAAGCTTCTTCTGTTGCTTCTTTCACACACTGTTCTATATAATCAGTTGGAGCTGTCCCTGTTACCAACACTTTTATTCTCGGATAAAACAAAATTAAGAGAATAGCCACTATAACTAAAGCTATTATTATAAAAATTGTGAGTTGTGAGCGTTTTGACTTTAACAAAATATTATTCCTGATAGCAAAGTCAGAGCGCGAGTTTCCTCTCTTATTTTTAATATTCCTCTTTTTTACTATTTTATCCATTTTTGTATCTTTTTTTTATATTATTTTAATGATAGCTATGCTTTTAAATTTTTATGTTTATATAACTTCATAAGGCCTAACAATAATGCTGCATTTTCCAGGCTCTCTTCCATATTCATCTTTGCATTTTATATAATAAGTGTTTTCAGTTTGCCATTCTCCGCTATGCTCTTTTTCTTCTCCTGGCATTAGTTCTGCCTGCGTTGAATTCTCAATATCGAATCTGCATCTGCTGTCAATAAATGAATATGCGCATACTGAATTTTCATCTGTTGCTATTCTCAAATCTCCGTCGTAATACACTCTTGCAATTCTCGGAGCTGATGTATCAATCTTCACTTCAAATTCAGTGCTGCTCTCTGCGGCATTTCCAGCAACATCTTCGCATCTAACATAAATTTTATAAGTTCCTCTTATAATTGAAGAAAATACCTGGCTATGCGAGTTTGAAAAAGTATTGCGGAATCTAATGTAGCTTCCTGTTTCGCCAAATCTAAAAGAACAATCTGCTTTTCCATCTTCTGCCCCGCCAGAAGTTTCAGCTTCCAATGTTAAAGTCATAGGTTCTGTTCCTGCTATAATTTCTTCACCATTAGTGGGCTTAATTGCTTCTATTTCTAAATTAGATTCTGATTTTTTTAATTCATAAACTTCAGGAGTACCCATAATATTTTTGTTATCAGAGATATCCTGGCATCTAATATAAAATTTAGTATTCTCGTCTAAGCCAGTTAAAGTTGTGTTACAAGTCCATCCCCATAAACCATAATCCTCCATATCTTGTTGGCATTCCATTGTATTTCCCATTTTGTCAAATTTTTCATTATTAATGTCCCATTTGCAATCAGCAGGCTCGTTTGTCCACAAAGACAGAGCTTGTTCTGTTGAATTATATTTTATATATGCTCCGTTTGCAGGCTCTGTCTTTGTTATGTACGGAGGTGTTAGGTCTGGCCCTGGTTTAACACATGTTTTTATTGAGTAAGATGCTGCATTTGTAGCTCCATTCACACTTTTGCATTTGACATAGAAATTTATCTCACCTATTTTCTTTATTTCTATTGCAGTTAAATTATATTGATTTTTAAATGCCTCTGGACTTGGAATGTTCAACAGCGTTGTGTGATTTTTTAAATATAAATTGCTTCCACCAAAAAAATCTTCCATTTCATCATAAGTTTGTAAAGGATCATCTGAAATTTTACATTGGCTAGGCTTATCTGTTTTAATCCCATATAAAATATTTGTAAATTCTGGTATGCAGTTTCCATCTAAATCTGAAACCTCAAATCCATTATCTTTTATGTTGTAATATTGATAATTTTCTGTTATTATTCCGAGCAAAGGACTTATTCTTGGCGAAGAAACATCATTCGGAGAATTGTCAACGCATAACTCTTGTTCTGTTCCTTGATTTATTAATTCACAAGTCTGTCCAAGTGAGTTGCATCTGTAGGAAGAGCAAGGCTTCATAGAATCGCCATTACATTTATCACAATTTTTTCCTCCAGAAGGCGGCTGCCATGGAAGGCAAGTAAAAGTTACAACTTTTTTCTTTGTCTTTCCAATGCCGAGAAGTTTGAGGATAGCATAAACAATTAATAAAGGCCAAAAGATTTTACTTAAAATTTCAAGCCCATAGGTCAATACTAAGATAACTACTCCCGCTACCGATATTAATAGTGCAGTTGTATAGTCAATATCAAATGCCATTGATAATATTTCAGCCCCCATCATTGCAGAGCCAGCGGCTGCTAAAGCGTTTCCGAATGAATTCATCCAAGCTGTCGGGGCTGTTCCCATAGCTCCAGTTCCACTTTTAATTACAGCACTTGTTGCACTCGAAATACTATGGCCATAAGGTCCAAAATACATGCTCGCAACTTGCAACGCGAATCCAACACCATAAACTCCCATTGCAGCGCTTAATCTATTTCCCCCACTAGAACCTCCTCCAGAAGATCCTGAACTTCCCAAGAAACTTAAATTTCCAGGCTCAGCTGGTTTTTGTCCTGGCTTTGGAATTGCATATTGTTTTAGACTATTAAGATAAGTCTGGCTCAGTCTCGGGCTTCCTTTAATAGAATAACCATCATTTGTAACTTCGCCGGCTATATTTACATAAGCTCCGCAATCTCCTAAACTTGTACAAAGCTCGTTCATCTTTTGGCTGAATCCTGCTTTTTCGCAATCGCAGTTAACTTCACATTTCCAACCACTTATCTTTTTAACATAAATAACAGTGCATTTTTGGCTTGCCATTGAGCAAACCATTTCAGCATTTTCTCCTCCGCCCTCATTTGTTAAATCAAAACCAGGAGGATATTTAGGAACACAAAGATCAAATGAAAATTTATCAGCAGCTGCTACATGCTTAACAAAACAATCTGGATTTTCATTGCATTTTTTAGCTAATTCTGTTTTATCTTTAGCTTCTTCTTCTGTGTTGTATTCTAAACAACTTCTCCAATTATTAATTCTACAAGCAGCTTCGCTAAATTTCTTGCCATTTCCCAAATCTGTGTCGCTTTGCACACAAATTTGATTTCTATAATCTTCACAAGGCTCTATTCTTTCTTCACCCATAAAACAAATATGTTTCCAGTGTCTTGAGCCAACAACATCCTTTCCCTCTCCAATTGTTCCGTCATACTCACACCAGGATTCACCATTTTTTCTTATTTTTCCATCTACATCGCAATCTATGCTTTTGCATTTATACTCTCCTCTCACTTGCCCGCAAATTGTTCCTGTAAATATACTACACTCTTCTGAGACATTTTCTCTATTACCACAAGAATCAAACCAATAAACACTTTCTTCTCCCTCTAAACAACCTTTTCTTTCATGAGCTTTACAATCTGTTTCTAAAGCAGAATCAGAACAGAAAACATTTTTATAAAAATCTCCATTCATTCTTCTACAACTTTCTCGTGTTGTAAATTTACAAGTTTTTGTAAACTCTCCTTCATTTTCAAAAACGCACGCTCCTTCTTCATCTTTTTCTGTTAAAAAAATGCACTCTATTTCTGTCCTAATATCTTGCCTAAAATCTGTTGTTATTCCTAAAAATCCAGCTTCTACGTCGCAACTTCTTTGTGTTGTAAATAAAGCATTTCTTCCTAAAACACAACATCCTCTTTGGCATTGGGGAATATTGCAGGCAGCATCTTCTTTCCATGTTCCATTATTTTCTCGACAGCTTCTTTCAGGAGTATTTTCACTGCATAATCCTGTTTCTCTACTAAAGCAACAGCCCAATTTACAATAATCAACATTCTTGCATTCTGTATAAAGAACTTTGTCAAAAGCAGAATCACAATTCTCACTTTTAACAAACTGGCAGTATTCTCCTGATTTTGTCTTTTCACAGCATGCATAATCCTCTAATCCTGTCTGTGCAGAAACTTCAGTTGCAGAATAAATTAAATAAGCAAACGCAAATGTGGATATAATCAAGATTAATATTTGCAAATAACTTGCTTGTGCTTTTTTGCTTATTATGTTTTGTTTATTTATTTTCATTTTTCTTGCTTATTATGTATTTTCGTCTTATAGCCCCGCAGGCATTACGCAGCTTCTTATAGCAAATGTAAACTCTTTTCCAGACGCAACCTCCTTCAAAGTGTAAATATTATCTGAATTGCCTGTCCTGAATTTTTCTACATTATATTCAGGATAAATTATCATGAAGCCGAGAATATCAAAGTTGCAGTATCTTGCTTCCTGATTTGCAATTTCCATTGCAATTTTAGCTAAATCATACAAAGGCCAAGAAACCTGTGCTTTAAACTCTTCAAATTTCTTTGTGTCTTGTTTTGTTATCGAGAGTTTCCTGCCAATTGTTGCAATTACTTTTCTTGTCTGCAGCTCGGTTGTGGCATTCATTTCATCAAGTTCAACAGCATAACCTCTTTTTTCCAATTCTGTTCTCAAACTGGAAAAACACTCTTGCATTTTTGGTTTAATATAATTTGTTATTTCTTTTTCAATATGCTCTATAAGCAAAGGCCTTTGATTTATGCATGGCTGATAGAAATTTGCATTATAACATAAATAAGTTATATTCTTGCCTTCATACATAACATTTCCTTCTGGATTTATATCGCCGCCTTGTTCGCTTAATATTTTAACAGCTTCTTCTGTATAATCTTTAATGCATTTTTCAATATAAGCTTCAGGATTTGTCGTAGGCGAAACCGTAGTAACTGGTTTTCTCCAAACAACAAAAATTAAAGCAATAGCTACAACAATAATTAAAGCTATAATTATGAAAATTGTAACTTGCGCTTTTTTTCTTTCTATTGTCTGAGTATCCATAAATTTACCCCCTCTTTTTTTATTTTTTCAATTTTCCCTTCAATAACCGTCTCCAAAAGAGCTTTTTCAGCAGTGTTCCAACTAATTTTCAAAAATTTAGCAAGCTCAGAACTAGTAATAACTCGCTCTTTTTTAATAAAATCCAAAATCCTCTTTTTATTCTGAATATTCATAACATTTTACATCACAATTTACATTACTATTTACGTTGTATTATACTTATGAGTATACATAGATATTTATAAATGTTTTGATTGTTACAGTATCTCCGAAACAAAGGACAAACTGAGATGGGCATAGCCATCTCATTAACAAGAAAAGAACAATGCATGCTCCACCCATAGACCCAAAAATTTCTATAAATGGATTATTCTTCG
>Ga0315275_10000638_pt1 | contig 29453 bp, 27 predicted proteins | sample YL17G03_0_MG_FD_205557 | JGI IMG/M metagenome (GOLD analysis project Ga0315275, IMG submission 205557) | Sediment microbial communities from Yellowstone Lake, YNP, Wyoming, USA - YL17G03_0 | ecosystem: Environmental > Aquatic > Freshwater > Lake > Sediment | place: USA: Wyoming | collected...
TTATCATGACATCGATGCCATTTTGCCTGGCGATCAGCGCGACCTGGGATACGGTGTATCTTCCGCCGCTGGCAGTCGTTTTAATACCGACGGCAGCCTGGGCCTGCATATATTCTTCTGCGCAGGCGCTATGGCAAAAAAATACCGGTGCGACAACTACGATGATCAAACCGATGAACCTGACCTTGCGGAACATATATTCATGCCCCCTGACGCAGGTTGCGGCGCTTCTTCTCTAAGAGTTCCATATACAGCGCCGATGTCTTTTCCGCCATCGTCTCTGCCCTGAATTTGTCCTGCACCCACGCCCTTCCGGCTGCGCCCATCGCGGCGCGCTTTGCCTTGTCGGCGAGAAGCCCTGAGACGGCTTCAGCGAGCTTTTCAGCGTCGGACGGCGGAACGAGGATGCCTGTCTTACCGTCAACAACGGCCTCGGGTATGCCGCCGACCTTTGTCGCTACGATCGGTACGCCCTGCGCCTGGGCCTCCACTAGCGCAATGCCCACCGCTTCGTTGAGAGACGGCTGTACCACCACATCCATGACGGAGATCATGTCCGGCACGTCTTCCCGCCAGCCGGCGAATATCACTTTATCGGCTATCCCGAGTTTCCGGGCTTTCTCCTCCATCTCGTTGCGCAGGCTCCCTTCTCCGGCCACGAGAAACTTCGCGCCCGGAAACCTTTTCGAGATGAGTGACGCCGCCTCTATGAAGAACGTGCTCCCCTTTACCGGCTCGAGCCTGCCCACCATGCCGACGACAAGGTCTTCCGGCTGGATGTTGAAGACACTCTTTAAATTAAAGATATCTTCCTGGTCCAGTGTCTCTTTTTCAAGCTCCAGGCCCTGATATATGACGATTATCTTCCGGCCGTCATCAATGCCGAATTTTATATAATCGGATCTTTCCAGTTCGGTCAGCGCAACTATCCTGTCGGTAAAAAGCGTGAGGAATTTCTCTATCTTTACAATGACGGCGCTCGCCCGCGGGCCGAAGTAGCCGTAGAAGTTATGGCCGTGCGGCGTGTGGACTATGACCGAGCCGCCGGCAAGCCCTGCGGCCAGACGGCCGAGGGCGCCGGCTTTTGCGGTATGCGTATGGATGACGTCGAATTTGTGGTCGCAGAATATCGCGTAGAGCCGGGTAAAGGCAGCCATGTCATTGGCGGGATTTATCTCCCGCTTCAACGAAGGAACGACGATCGTCTTCCCTTGGAATTTTTTCAGGAGCTCTCTCGTCTTCAAGGTCGGGTATTCGCAGTGGCCTATTATCAAGGTGATGTCATAGACAGCAGGATCGAGGTGGTCACAGAGTATCCTGTAAATGTCAGGAGCGCCTCCGCGGTCGAGCCTCGTTATCACCTGAGCGATCTTTATTTTTGGATTCTGCATCATCATCAACCTAATCTATCCGATACCAGCGCGTCCCTTTGGGGAACGTCCCCACCGCTTGATCTTATTCTGCCTTATAATCCTTCCATTCGCTACAATCACCCGCATCGCGTGGAGCCTTTATATTAAGAAGTCTCAATGCCAATGCTCTAGTCGGAACATAGTAGCCGGAAAGCATGAATCTGAAGACAAACGGATATTTAGAAACTTTCGATACATAGATCCTGTTTAAATTGTAGATATCATTGATCCTGAACTCTCCCCAACGATACACTATGCCTGCCGCGCCTGTATATCCTGCTTCTTTCACCAGCTCTTCTATCTGGCTGTTAACTGCGCCATAAGGATAACAGAAGGTAAAGATCCGGCCCCCCCCCCAGCCTTTCTTCTAATATAGCCTTGGACTTCACGATCTCTTTTTTAGCTTCGGACAGTTTTATGCAGGTGAGCGGCGGGTGTCCCATGGAATGAGAGCCTATCTCCACCAGCCCGCTATCTTTCAGTTCTTGTAATTGTCCCCAGGTAAGACAACCATTATCTATGCATGAAGTGATCGCAAAGACCGTGGCTCTAAATTTGTATCTTTTAAGCAGGGGGTAGACCTCATCATAAAAATCCGGATATCCGGCATCAAAAGTTAAAACCACCCATTTTGAAGGAATGATCTTACCTTCTTTATATCTTTTGATAACGTCGCTCATAAAAACAGGCTCATAATCATGTTTCGATAAATAATCCATCTGGCGCATGAAAAGATTTTTATCAATGGCGGGATAATCGACATCGATCTCCTGTTTCGTTATCGAATGATACATCAGGATCTTGACAAATGGCTGGGAGGGATTAATAAATATCAAAAATAAAGATACCGCCATAACGAACAGAGCGATAGCTGTTAAGGCGAAAATCCCAACGAGTTTCTTTAATGCTGCATCTCTAGTTTTCATTTCTATCCTGATTCATTTTAAGGACCTATCCGGCGCCAGAGGCGTCGGATGGTCGGGCATTGTCCAGAATCAGAGATTCTGGATGGTTGGGCGTTTCAAGAGAAACGCCCAAACCTAAGAAATGCCCAGACCTAATATCTATAAAGCTCCGTACATCTGCGGCAGAGCGGGAAGATCCTGTTCTTCTTCAGCACCCTGCGGAATCCTATCGCCTTTTCGCTGTTCCATATATCGCGAAAGGGCCTGTCTTTTATATTGCCGAATGAATACGTGCAGTTGAGGCACGGCCTGACTTCTCCGTCTGGAAATACGTACGCGACTATCCATGGGCTGAGGCATCTCGCCGTCAGATCCGAGGGAGCGCTTGAGGCCATGAAACACGGGTCCCGATAGTAGCGTATAAGCTCTTCACTCGAGAAGTTCGGATAGAGATCTACATTAAAAGGATATTTACCCGTTAGTATCGGTTGCAACTTCTCGTAGAGCGCCTTCGGGTCTATCTCCGGCTCGAAATCGAATCCCTCCCAGTCTTTGGATGAAGCGCCAAGGAGCTCATCGTACGGCCTCTGCTCTTCGAGAAGCTTTTTATTGGTGAATATGAGGTTGTGAAATGTCAGAGAATCGGCGCGAGCCTCTTCCGCCACAGCCAGCATCTGCTCGAGATGAAGATAATTATACTTCGTTATCGTGCACTGTAGGTTCACGAGCGGCTTCTTCCTGCTGCCGAGGCGCTTGAAACGGTTCACCTCTTTCAGGCCCGACATGATCCTGTCGAATAGGCCCAGCATGCCGCGTATCTCGTCATGAAGGGCTGCGCCGCCGTCGAACGAGACGTTCAGCTCGTCGAGGCCGCTTGATACCAGCTCCTCTGCCATCTTATCCAGAAGAAATCCGTTCGTTATGACGAGGCAGTGCATTCCTTTTGACTTTATGTATCTGATTATATCGACGGCATGCGCGTGAAGAAGCGGTTCTCCTCCGAACAATGTGATGTTCGGCCTGAATGCCGAGGCTTCGTCGACAAGCTTCTTTATGTCATCCAGCGGCAGTTCGCTCTGCACGAACTGGGCGCTTGCCTTCTTCGTGATGCCGCCCTCGCCCCACTGGCCGCACATCTTGCAGTGCAGGTTGCATTTGTGCGTCAGGAAGAGCGTTATGGCCTCTGGGTTGCTTGACTTGCCGTCTGAAAATCTGTAATGCATCTGCGCGGCAAGGCGCTTCCTGAAGACGCCGGCAGCGTATAGCGGCTGCCTGAGCGCTTTGTTAAAGAACCTTTTAAAATTCTTCAGGAGCATCATTTGAGTACTCCGCGTATAAGATCGACGGCCTTCAGCAGCTCTTCCCGGCTGACGGAAGGGTGAACCGGCAATGCAAGGAGCCGCTGGGCTACATAGCATGCGTTAGGGAAATCCTCTTTCGCATATCCCAGGTCGAACATGTGATGGAGCGGCCTCAAGTACATGCGTGAACTCTCGATGCCGGCGCGCCACAGCCGCGCCGCAGCAAGCGGAAGCTTATCGCGGTCTTTGAAGACTATGGGAAACCGGTTGAAGGCAGGCTTGTCCGGCGCCGGCACCGAAGGCACTATCACATCTTCAATATCCTTAAGGCCATTTATCAAAAGCATGCCGTTCTCATACCTCTTCGCGGCCATCAGGTCGAAACGCCTCATGAGCTCGAGCGCCAGCGCCGTCTGAAAACCATCCATGCCGCATACTGCAAAATCGAGCGGAGGAGCAGTCTCTTTAAAGCGCGAGATGAGGCCGTAAAGGGCGCCATAGAGATACGGGTTCGAGGCGAGCGAGAATGCTAACGTCTTTAAGAAGACCGCGGGATTGAGCGGCCCCCGTCCGCCGGCAAGGGTATCGGCCGTCTGCGATATTGTTTCAGAGAGTTCCGCGCTATTCGTTGTTATGCATCCCCCGCCGCAGACAGGCAGGTTCTTGCCGCGGTTAAAACTGAAGAAAGAGACATCGCCAAAATTCCCCGCGAGCTTTCCTCCGATAAAACTCCCCATCGCCTGAGCACAGTCCTCTATCATGACTACACCGGGCGGCAGTTTCTCTTTCAGCCCGCTTGTGCCGTTCACGGTGATACCGAACATGTGGACACACACTACTGCGAGCGTCTTGTCTGAAACGGCATTTATCATGGTGTCAGCGTCGCCGTTAAAATCTTTCAGTGATATGTCGCACAGTACCGGCCTGAGCCCGGCCTTCCTGACCGCTACGACAAGACTTCCGGCAGTATAGGCCGGCAGCACCACTTCCGTCCTGGGCGAAGCTTTCGATAGCGCTTTAAGGATTATGTAAAATGCCGATATCCCGGAATTGGCCGGATATACGTAGCGTCCGCCTGCATGAACCGATATCGCAGCTTCGAGTTCCGCGAAAATGGAACCGTCGAACGAACGCCTTAGGGCATACGCGATATCACCAATCCACGCGGATGAAGCTATGATCGGCACTTTTCGTATCATCTCTTCTCAGCCTCAATAAAGATTATCGGCGCAAACCACTTCACCGGAAAACCCAGAGATCTTTTTCTGACGGCTTTAAGGCCGAGCTCTCCGAGAAGAGCATCTACACGGTCCGGGTCGAAGGTATATATCGGATATGGTGCCGTCGTATCGTAATATTTGGCCAGTTTGTATTTGAGGACGAAGAAGATGTTTCGCGAATTCCTGAACTCGAATATCAGGCGGCCTTCTCTCTTGCAGACGCGCTTCATCTCTTTCAACACGGCGGTCATCGCCTCAAAGCCTATGTTCAGGAAGAGGTTGATGCATACCACTTTGTCAAAAGTCTCATCGGTGAATGACAGGTGTTTTGCATCCTCGACCGCAAGGCGCAGGTTCGTAAGCTCTTTGTCGGCGGCCTTTCTCAGCACATGATCCACGAGCAGCCCGTTATTATCGATGCCCCAGACCTCGAGGCCCGGCCCTTGCGCTGCAAGCTTAATGACAAACAGGCCGCTGCCGAACCCTATCTCCAGCGCCTTGCCTATACTGCCTTTGCAGAGTTCGAGAGCCTGGCTCCGGGCAAGCCCTTCCACCCTCCCGCCGGAGTACTCACCTCGCTCGTCGGGCCGCGATGTAACACGGTAGAGCCAGTGGTAGAGTCTTTTAAGCATGAAAATGCGTAATCCCTCCTCTCTAGCGCTTAGATAAGAGCTCTATTAGCCCGAGTTCTTCAGGATATACTCGCCTGGAAAGATCGTGGTATACCACAAACTCCTCGACAACGTCTTTCTTGTATGCCACGGATAGTTGCCTGAACCTTTTTTGCACCTTTGCTAGAGCCTCTGGAAAATTTCTATTAAGAATATATATTGTATTCTCCGCCGCCCTCACTCTGCTGGTTTCCTCCGGCCATCGGTCGGAAAAATCGGGGTGGAAAATGGTCGGTGAGATCAGGATCTTCTCGGATGTGTCGAATTCCACGGCGTAAGAAATTCTAGAATCCGAATAACCGTAGCGCATGTCGCGCGACAACAGCCACTTAGCCAATTCGGGATAATGCATGACCTTGATATGGGAAAATGAGTACGCGGTTGTGCAGATATTGTATAAAAGAACCAGCATTACAACAGAAATGCATAAGGTCTTTGATCTTTTCCCTAGGCGCGAGAGAAGGCCGCCTATCAGTACGGGCGATATTGCGCATAGAGATGACATATATCGCGCCGCATCTTCGCCTACCAACGTAACATAAAAAACTACAAACCATATTACGAATATCATCAATATGGCCAGTCCGTCTAAACGCCTCTCCTTAAGGAAACCCAGAAAATGGCTTTTATAGACCCATACTATCGAGACGACAAAAAGCAACAGATTGGGCATGCCGATCAATTCATGGATGAGGCGCGGGATACGGCTAAGCGACGCCGGGAAGGTTGATATTCGCCACAATATCTTCATAAATACGATATGCACAATGTCCGGTGACGAGAGGACGCTGCGATCCAGGTCCAGGATCCTTCCCCCCATCCTGAAGATCGTTGCCATTGGAAACTGCAAATTATAGATTATTGACGGCATATAACCAAGCAAAAATCCAGCTGCAAAAAAGAAAAAACCTGCGGAGAATGATCTTTGTACCGTGCTTTTTATAATAAAAACGGTAAATATGGTAAGTAAACACGGGATGACGCCTGGAGTCGACCAGAAACCCGCTCCTGAACATAAACCGAACAAGAAAGAGAAGAAATGCCCGCCGCGATAATCACCGTCATTCCACTTGATCAACAGTAAAAGTAACAGGGATACAAAAACAAAGTTTTCGGCGTGCACGCCCCAGGTGCTCAACGAGAACAACAATAAGTTGAAGTTCGGGAAGAGCGCTAATAGGATGGTGAAGATATAGCCGGAGCGGTCCAATGTCCTACGGGCGAGAAGGGCAATAAAGATCACCCATAGGCATGAGGTGAATAGCCCGAGAAAACCGTATGTGATCGATGAGACGCCGAAGACTTTAAAGAGGATAGCCCCTACGTACACCATGAGAGAGCCTACGTAATGGACGCGTGGCATATATATAGGAAAGTCTCTCAATTCGGCCACGTGCTTTGCCATCAGCGCCAATATCGCGCTATCACCGTTCACCGTTTCTGAAATAAGTATGCAGATAACGCGCATGACCAGGGCTGATAAAATTAAAACTAAAAACATAAATATATTTCTCTGATTCTTTTCCATTGCCGATCTTTCCATAAAAAGCTTCTCTATAACAATCCCTTTAAGGCCTCGGCTCTCTGGGGCCATTGAAACTCGGTCAGGACCCTCTTTCTTCCGTTCTCGCCAAGCTCTCTGGCGCGGGTCTTGTCCGATAGAAGCTCGATGACCTTCATCGCAAATCCGTCCACATCGAGATGGCCTACGAGATATCCGGTCTTTCCATCGGCGACAGCTTCGACGGACCCTCCGGACCTGCCCCCTATGACTGGTTTTGCGCAGGCGCTCGCCTCTATAAAAGAGATGCCGAAGCCTTCGAGCGTGTCGATACCGCGCACCTCCCTGTTCGGCATGACATAGACGTCGCAGAGGCTGTAATATCTCGGCAGGTCCTCTTCGGCCACGGCGCCCGTAAAGATAATGTTATCCTCCAGATGATAGTCGCTGACCATCTTCCTGAGACGCTTCTCATCAGGCCCTGAACCGACGATCAGATATGCTATGTCGGGGAACGCCTGCTTTATTCTGCCCAGGGCTCCTATCACCATGTCATGGCCTTTGCGCTCGCTGAGGCGGGCTATCGTGAGTATCCTTTTTCGGTCTTTCAGTCCGTATTTTACGACCAGGTCCTCAACAGATATGCCGGGCTTGAAACGCTCCGTATCCACGGCCGGTGTTACGACGAAGATCTTTCCGGATGGGATACCGAGCTCCGCGTAGACATTCTTTGTGAATTCGCTATTGGCGATCAAGGCCTGCGCCTCGTCAATGACCCTGCGCAAGAGAGAAAAGACCGGCCTGTTATTCCTGAATTTGACAATTTCCCCGCCGTAAACCCAGACCTGATACGGGATCCGAAAAGCCTTTTTAAACAGGAGCCCTATGGCGCCTATTGTGACCGGCTGTCCGCAGACGAGGAGCTCTATCCTCTCTCGCTTTACTATGGAGAGGCAATATGAAAGAAGGCACAACCATCGGCCGGCTTTCTTTAAAAGGTTATCACCGAGAGGCATTGGCAGCCGGTAGACCTTCTTCCCGAGAGCATTGTCCACTGCCCCGCTTCCCCTGATCCGCGGTGCAAGGACCAGATGGTCGTTACCCGGTAGGTTTTTCCATATATTATAAAATGCCGTGGAGATCCCGCTAACGATAGGCGGAAAATCTACGGTTACGAGTAATGACCTCATAAGCGCTAAGCACCCTCTTTCTTCTTTGTCATTAAACTGTCGATTGCCACCATTACCTCACCGACCGTTATCAGTTCCATGCAGTCGTGACGTGAGCATTTTGCCCTGCCGCACGGGCTGCACGGCAGGTCTTTCCGGATAACTATATTGTCTTTGCCCTTCGGATGCCACAGGACCGGGTCGGTCGGCCCCATAATAGACACCGTGGGCACCCCTAGCGCCGCTGCCAGATGCAGCGGCCCGGAATTATTGCAGGCCAGCAATCTGCACGCCGATAAGAGCGAGGCCAGTTCTCCGGCGGAGGGAAATACCGCCCTTGCGCTCCTGTCATCTATCTTTTGAATGATGCGGTTCACCGTATCCTTATCGTCGGGTCCGCCGATCACAAGGAGCGTAACCCCGTATGATCCGATAATCTTCTTCCCTACCGCGGCAAACTTCTCCCAGCCCCATTTCTGGGATTCGTAATATGCGCCCGGATGGATAGCTATCGTCGCCTTAGCAGCACCTTCTACGCTTTCGACTACCAGTCGCGGCACCTCCACGCGCGGCTCTACATCAAGCTTTTCGAGGAGCTTCAGGTTGGTGCTTATCATGTCCTCTTTCGCCTCGAGCGCCCGCTCTACCGAGCCGGTGAAGAGGAGCTCCCTATAGCCGCCTTTGAAACCGATCCTTATCGGTGCGCCTGTAAAAAACGTTAAAAGAGCGGATCTTATTTTATAGTCGTAAAGCATATCCATAGCGATATCGTACTTTTCGCGCCGTATCTTTCGTATTGTGCTGAGAAGCCCGTCAAAGGTCACCATATTATCGATAGCTTTTACCAGAAGAGCCAGTTCCTTCAGATACGGCCGGACGAGAACGTCTATTCTCGCTTCCGGATATGCCGCTCTCAGGTTGTCGATGACAGGCAGCGACAGTATAAAGTCGCCCATCCTGTCAAGCCGCACCACCAGGATCTTGCGGACTTTTTCCGGCGGCCTGGCCCGCGGCTTGAATAGCAGTCTTAAAGCCAGGATGAACGGCAGCCTTGCCAAAAAATAAATTGTCAGGACCGCTTCTTTTATCTTCCCCATATATTTGCGTGCACCATCATTACGCAAAAGCAAAATCGACACTTATCATAGACGCATTTCGCGCGGCAAATAGCGCTCGTTCCTGCCGAGTCGCCCCCTTAACCCGTCCATTAGGCCATTACCTACCGCCCTCATCTTCTGCGCCTTATTGTCCGAAGCAGCCAGACCTATCCAGAGGACGGTCTTAGCCGCGTAGGCGAATATCCTGGCCGCTTGCCACCACAAATGATATCTAAGTGCAACGTCAATCTGGTTCCGGAACGCGTAGTAGGCCCTCGCTTCGTCGGCGTAGAAGGTCGACTTCCTGCCTAAAATCCTCGCGTCTATTTTATCATCGGAAGAGTTCTCCACGACCCGGCTTGATGGTATCCAGAATATCGAATAGCCTCTTCTCGTCATCCGAAGCGCATACTCCGTGTCATCGGCATATAAGAAATATTCGGTTCTTGGCAAACCGATCTGGGCGGCTACACTCGCCTTGATAAGCGTACCGCGCCATGCGAAGCTATCCGTTTTGCGCGGAGTTTCAAAATCGCAAACTTTAGCGCACCAGCTTCTCACTGCTCCTACTTTTTCGGTCTGCTCGAGCCGGTTGAGCCACAGCAAAAGTTCCTCTAAAGCATTATGGCCTACTGAAACATCATCATCAAGCAGCCATATGAGATCGTCCTTCTGACACGCTGCTTTTATTCCTTCGGCATAACCACCGGCGCTACCGATATTCGTTTCCGGCTGAATGTAGCGTACTCCCGAAAACGATCTTTTTATCATTGTGCGGGTAATGTCGGTGTTCGAATTATCAACTATGATGATCTCATCGGGCCTTCTCGTTTGACCGATAAGATCGGCGAGTAGTGAATTGAGCATTTCAGCATTGTTATATGTCACGATAACAGCGCCAACTTTTTCCACCATAAGACCTTCCGTTTATGTCAGGCTTTTCGCGCGATCATTATGATCCTGTCCGGCATATTCAATATCTGGCCGATCAAAAATATCACGCTGGCCAAAAACGCCTTAAGGCCTTTGTCGGTATATCGCGATTGCGAGCGAACGGCCTTTTCTATCTTGAACCCCGAGATCTCTAAAAGCCTTTTTAGCGTCGAGCCTGTGAAATGATAGAGATGGTGCGGCAATACAAAATAGTTCTTGTACGTGAGCTTCGCCACGAAGCTCATCAGCCGGTAATGAAAACTGCCGAAGTCCGGCGTCGCTATATATACTATGCCACCGGGCTTTAATATGCGCTCCACCTCTTTCAGAAAGGCCCTGGGGCTTCGCACATGCTCCAGGACATCGCCGCATATCACGGCATCGAACTCGCCGTCCGAAAAACGCGCCCCTTCCAGCGTCCCTTTGAAGACATCGATACCGTGTTCGGACCTTGCCATGCCGGCCGCATATTCGGAAAGGTCGACGCCACGCACCTCCCAGCCCCTCTGCTTTGCCATCTTTAAAAATTCTCCGGAGGCGCAGCCTACATCCAGCATGCGGCTGCCAGTCTTGAACTTTTCTATCATCGACAGCCTGTACGTAAAATCCTCGTTCGATTGGATCGCCTCGCGCTTCTGGGCACCATAGAATTTCATGTATGGCGCATCAAAATATTCTTTAGAGTATAATCTCTCGATCTCCTCTTTAGAGAAGACCGGCCGCGGGTTCACGAAGACAAGTCCGCATGCCCTACACCGCACGAGCGTCAAAACGCACTCTTCCATATCAGCGTCTTTTCTGGTGACCCGGCACACGTTGATAGCGCTCACATCTTCACTCCCGCATATGTCGCAGGGGACTTCTTTCAATCTCATCTCTTCCCGTAGCCCTCGATAACGTCCATATAAAGCTTCTCTATTTTTCGCGCATGGTCTCTTATATCAAATACTTCCTCCGCGCGCTTCCTTGCCGCGCTGCCCATTTCGCTTAAAAGTTTTTTGTCCTTCAATAAAGCGACGGCCTTGATCGCCATGCCCCGACAGTCTCCCGGCGGGACCAAAAATCCGGTCTTACTCTCCACGACTATCTCTGGCGCCCCTCCGCTGTTGAAAGCAACGATCGGCCTAGCGCAAGCCGCCGCTTCCATCATAACCCTGCCAAAAGGCTCGTCAACAGCCGGATACATAAAGATGTCCAATGACGCCATCACCTTCGGCACATCATCTCTTTCGCCCTTAAAGATCAATCTCTTCTTCAATCCGAGCCTTTCAGACATCTTCGTCAAGCGCTTTACGTAGCTGTTGGCCTCGCTGAAATTGGATCCGATTATCACAAATACGCTGTCGGAAAGCTTCTGCGCTATCACGGCGGAAGCGTTCACAAAATTTTCCAGACTTTTTGAGGGGTGGTAATTGCCGACCATTCCTATAAGGTGGCTGTCTCGGCCGCACCCGATCTCTTCTCTGAAAGCCTGCCTGTCTATTCCCGGGTTGAATTTCTCGAGATCCACCCCGTTATATATGCGAACGACCTTGCCCTTCGCGGATGACCTGTAAAAACGTCTGCCTACAGCATCAGATATGACTATAATACGTGTCGAAAATATGCGCTGGGCAATGTCAGAAAGAAGGCCGGTATCGATAAGCCTCACGTGCGAAACGAACGGCCTTTCGGCGATCCGGGAGGCCAGGCCGGCCAATAAGACGGCGCCTCCCGTAGAATTTGAATGGACAAGGTCTATGTCAAATCTGCTTATTATTCCGGCGAGTTCCTGCACAGCCTTGATTGAGGTTGCCATATTAATTGGATTCAACATCTTTTTGAACGGAAGCATTGCAAACGGTATGTCCGCTTTGTGGAGCGCTTGTGTAAACGTCCCTTCGCCCGGAACGACGACCAACGGTTTGAAGGCTAGCCTGTCCATGTTTTCGAGTAGGCCAAGCAAGCTTATCTCCCCGCCGCCTTTTATGTCTCCTGTATCCGTTAAATATAGTACATTAACCATATCGACCTTAAGATTTCTTTTTTTCCACCCCTCCAAGCCTTTCCTCGAGCATTGCAACCTCCTGAGCCAGCCTCCTCTGATTCTCGGCGAACTGCGAGATCACAATGGAAAAATGCAGGACTATTATCAGCAGGAAGAGGAATGCCGCCAGGAACAGCACCGATGGCGGATAGTATATATTCATCATGCCGGCGATAACGTCTATCGACTGCCTCCAGACGGAGAATATGAGCATCGTCAGGCACGTGAAGAGCCATATAACTGCGTAACGTATCTTCAATTTGTTGTTCTTTATGAGCCCCAAAACCGTTAACAGCAATACCAGGCTACCTATGATAGAAACCAATTGTATCTTATACATGGCCCCCTCCGATCTTAATATATCACACCTTCTGTTTCCTGAGCGCGGATATGGCTACCGCTATGAAAACCTCTATCATATAATACACGGAGACGAGCGGTGTAAGGAAAGACCTGCCCGCCTTGCGTTGTCTCATGCGCACCTGCGCCTCTTCTATCCTGCAGCCCGCGCGGCTGAGCGTAACGATCTCTTCCGGTTCAGGATATTCATACGGATAGCGCTCGTTATAAAACCCTATAACCTTTCTGTTCACAGCGCGAAAACCGGAGGTCGGGTCTGTTATGTCTGTCCCTGTCAGGATACGGATGAGCACGGCGAGTAACGATATGCCTGCGCGTCTCAATAGCGGCACGTCATATGTCCCGCCGCTCTTGAATCGCGATCCTATACAAATGTCCGCGGCAGACTCCTCTACCGGTTTCAGTATGACAGCGGCATATTTCGGATCGTGCTGGCCGTCGGCGTCCATCTGCAGCACAATGTCGTAGTTTTCAGCCAGGGCAAACCTGTACCCGGCCTCTCTGGCGCCGGCAACGCCCATGTTATAAGGCAGCTTCATCACGCGCGCGCCCTTCTCCTCCGCGATCTTGCAGGTCGCGTCCGTGGAATAATCGTCCACTATCAGTATGTCGAAAGACGGCAGCGCGGACTTTATCTCATCTATCGTGCCGCCGATACTGCCTTCCTCGTTATGTGCCGGCATGACTATCAGGACTTTGCTCTTACCTGTCATCTCCGTCCCCGCAATATCATAAAGTTCAGGATCCCCCCGGCCATGCCTATGCCGCGGCTGAAGCCTCTCAAAAAAGTCACAACTGCCAGGAAGAAATACCTTGCATCCTTCTTATCTTTTGATATGACTATGGCGAAAGGCAATTGCAGGAGCGCTTCCAGCGTCAATAAAAATAGGAGAAGCGCCCTCGCAGGCGCGTAAAAGACCGTCGGAATCAAGCCCAGGATAGCAAGCGAAAGGGACGGCTGTATATAGTCAATGACACTGCTATAATCATCCCCTTTTGCCATGGCAGGGTGGTCCATATATAGCTTAACCCGCCAGAAACCGTGCCAGGCCTGGGACTTGAGATATCTGATAAGCCCTGTAGGGTGGTAATGCAGAACTTTTATATCCTTATCGAATATAAGGTAGTAGCCCTTTTCTAATATCTTGTAAGAAAGATCGTTGTCTTCGCCGCTCGCCATTCTGTACCGCTCGTCGTAGCCGCCGACCTCTTCCAGCGCCTTTCGCCTTACTGAAAGATTGTATGAACCCAGTGCCTTTGCCTTTTTCGGCATCTTCGCGTGCCTGTAAACGATCTCCTGATAGACGCAATCGGCCAGCAGGCTTTCCGGATTGGCTATACCGTAGGACCCTCCGACAGCGCCTATATCCTCTGAAGTATAGTCCGACAGGGTCTTAAGCACCCAGCTCTTTTCCGGGATACAATCAGAGTCGGTAAAAAATATCGTCTCCCCGCCTGCAGTCAGCCATCCTCTATTCCTGGCCCTGGCCGGTCCGCTCTTATCCTGATATATATACTTTACAGGGTATCTTTGCACTATCTCTTTCGTATTGTCCGCAGAACCATCGTCGACCACGATTATCTCTAATTTGTCCATGCCGTGATCCTGCGCCAGGCAAGCCTCTATCGTCTTTGATATGGTCTTCGACGCATTGTATGCCGGTATGACTATGCTCGCATCAATCATACGCTACTTTCTTTCTCATTAGGCAGCTACGCAAAATAACAGCATGCCGAAACTTTTCCCTAAAAGCGACTCTGGTGACCATTTAAATGGCAGCACATTAATGCCTCCATCTTCCATCACTCTGTAACCGTTTCGCGTGTGCATATTCTTCAATCCGCTGGATACGAAAGGCTTCTCGTAAATACCCGGCATAAAAAAAGGCCTGACGAGCGTCCACCATGTCCAAGCATTTGGCACAAAGGTCGCTATCTTCCCATCGGGTTTCTTGATCTTCTTGAAGATTGACAATATCCTATCCTGCTCAGTTGCATTAAAATGCTCGAGCAAACCATCGGTAAAGACGACGTCGAATTTCGCTGTGTATTCGACGCTTAGCTTTTCATCGGTAAGGTCGCGCTCGAGATAGGCCGTGCACTTATTCTTCGTCCGCTCCCTTGTGACTGCCAGGGCTTGGGCGGAATGATCTAGAGAATATACGCTGCAGCCCTTTGATAGAAAATACTCCGAGAAGAAGCCGGAGCCACACCCCGCATCAAGTACAGACATGCCTTTTGTGATGTATCTGTTCAACACCTTCATCATGCGCTGCTTAGACCAGCTTACTCGCGAGAACCGGCCATGCCTTTCTTTTTTCCAAAAATTGTCCCAAGCGTTGGTTCTTTTGGTTCTCCCGCTGGCGTTTCGAGAGAAAAAATAGCCAAGAAAACTCTTCAACCCGTAGAGCTTTGTCTTCGCGTCAGCCCATGAGCTTATATTAGACGCCATACGTAGCATCTGCGCAGGCCGCAAATAGAACTCCTTAAGCCCTTTGTCGATCATCCTGTTGATATCCGAGTCCGATAGTCCGGGCAGGCTCACTATCGTGCGCTGTTCGAGCTTCTCATCTACCCATTCCGGCCAATCCTTCGTGACCAGGCACTTCTTTTCGACACACCACTTGTAGAAGTCGGTGCCCGGATACGCGCAGACGCCGCTGAATTGAGCCGTGTCTATCGGCAGGCTCTTCGCGAACTCTATAGTCCTGGCAGCCGTCTCTTTGGTCTCGCCCGGTCCGCCGAACATGAAACAGCCGTGCACCCTGATACCGGCCTCTTTGCAGCCTGCGGTGAATTCCCGTATACATTCGAGCGTCGTCCCTTTCCTCACGGCGTTCAACATGTTCTGGTCGCCGAACTCATAACCCACGCAGAGCATCCTGCAGCCCGATCTCTTCATCAGCTTGAACATATCCTTATCCGTTATGTCCGGTCTGGCGTTCGCGCTCCAGCTTGTCCTGAGCCCTCTCTTTAGCATCTCTTCGCATACAGCCTTTATCCTGCCGGCCTGGGCATTGCTGATAAAGGTGTCGTCCTCGAACATTATCTCCTTGAGGAAGGGAAAGAGCTTCAGGTCGTGTTCGATCTCGTCTACAAACCTCTTAGGGCTTTTGGTCCTGCAGAGGTTGCCATACATGACCTGTGGAAAGAGGCAAAAGCTGCACCTGCCGTAACAACCCCTCCCGCCCATCAAAGTTATGAATGGATAGAGTTTTCCAGCATCTCTGTAGTCGTACGGATCTATGTGGTGCCACGCCGGAAAAGGCAGCCTATCCAGGTCCGCTATAAAAGGCCTGTCAGGGTTGTGGGCGATCTCGTTGCCCTTCATGTAAGAAATGCCTTCTATTGCCTGCATGCCTTTGCCCGATGCTATGTCTCTCAGCGTATAGTCATACTCTCTTCTGGCGACGATATCTAGTGAACCTTCGCCGCTGTGAAGCGTGGAAATCGGCTCGGCGGAGACATGCGCGCCAACCATAACAGTTACACAATCTTTACCAATGTCTCTTTTCGCGGTTTTGGCATATTCAAGGTCCGAGTATATCGACGGCGTCGTCGCCTGGATTACGACCATATCCGGCCGGAAATCCTTCATTACGGCAACGGTCGCTTCCATTGATATATTCTTTGCTGCGCCGTCTATAAACTTGCATTCGTGGCCGGCCTCCTCGAGGACCGCTATCGCCTCGCACAAAAAATCCGGGTGGCGCTGCACGCGGCCGCGCGAGCGGCAGAACCACCTGGCCGACTTGCAAAAGTCCGCACCATACGCGGGATTTAAAAATAAGATCTTCATCGTTCCTTCACTTTATATATGTAATTCACCGGGGCCGGCGTGGCGTAAACCGCTTCCAACCTTTCCTTGTAACTGGCGATGAACGGTTTTAAATATTTCCCGGCATCCTGGCCAAGTGAGTCCACTATTATGTAATCGGTGCCGCTTTTTTGAAGAGTGCTTTTAAATACAGCTGGATCTCTCGTGTATGGATACCAGCATGTTTTGCGTCCGGTGTATAAATACGTAAAGCGCGGTTTCCTGCAAAGTATGACGCTCTCTTCCAGGGAATTCTTCTTAAGCCAATCCGCGCACAGTAGATATGAGCGCTCGTCCGGTGAGTAGGGATCGGCATGTTCTTTATATATAAGATAAAAATCTGAACAAAGGCTTGCAGCGACCAACACAGCCAGCGAGACAGGCAGGACCTTCCCCTTAAAGCTCTTTAATGCCGTTGCAAGATAATAGGCCAGAAATGGCAATATGGGGACCAGGTATCTTTCGCCCCTGCTATAGAAAAAGGCTATCGTGCCGAAATATACGACCGCATACAGATGGTGAGGCCTTATCCGGCGGCGTACCTGCGACACGAAGCCGCAGGCTATCGCGGTGGAGATGGCCGTTCCGAGCGCGAATTTGAACATAAAGAGCGGATGGCGCGGCGCTATCTCGATCAAAAAAGGATAGAAGAAGAGGTCGGCCATGTGCACCGTTGCGTATGCGAGGCTGTAATATGGGACGCGGTAAAACAAGGACCATGCCGGGATATCCACGTGTTTCGAGGAATCCATGAAACCGCTTACAATAAAATCCGGGAACGAGCTCTTGCCAAGCACGGCCATATCGTGGTACAGCCACGGGAAGATGAGCAATGCAAAAGATGCGGCAAAAAGGAACGCCGTCCTGTATTCCTTTTTAAAAAGGCTGTAGATAAAGAGCGCGATAAATAATGCGGCTCCTATATTGCGCACGTAGAAAAGAGCCGAGGTGGAAATTATGGCCATAAAAAGAGCCGCATAACGGCCCGGGCCTTTTTCGGATGACGTATATTTATCAAAAATGTACAGGGCAAGCAGAGATAGCAGCATGTATGGTAATTCGGTCATTACGCGACCTGAAAAATAAAGAATATGCGGATTGAAGGCAAGTATGATCACGGCTGAAGTGACGATCAAAGGATCTATGGCATCATCGTCCTTCTTTAAAAAATAATAAAGTGCTGCTACGGAAAAGACCGCGCATAACAGAGGAAAGATTCGGAGGATCATTAAAGAGACTCCGAAAAAGAATACTAGTGGGGTGATTAAGAACGGCACTGCCGGCACAACCCGAGGTTGAAGCGGCGAGCCGGGAAGATATATGTCCCTGTAACCCTGACCGGCAGCCATGGACTTGGCAAGGATGATATAATGCGCTTCGTCATCTCCTGCTATTGAAAGGTTGGGGCTCAGGGCTGCCGCGTAGATCAAAGCTGCCAAAGTCAGCATAAGGAATATAAAGCGTCTTTCTTTAGAAATCAGCTCTGCCATTTTTTAGTCAGCCCTCTATAGACGTCGGCAGTTTTATGAGCGATCTCCGTCCACGAGAAATCGCTCGTTGCCATCCTGAAAGAGGCCTCGCCCATACGAAGCTTGAGATCCTCATTATAGAGTATCTTTTCCATGGCCTTGCTGAAGGCCTGGGTATCGCCTGGCTGTACGGTTATCCCGTTCCTGCCCTCCTCCACGACTTCGACCAATCCTCCGCTCCTTGTAGCCACCACCGGCTTTGCGAAGGCATACGCAAGCTGCAGCGATCCGCTCATATCTATATCCTTATAAGGGAAGACGGCGATATCTGATGCAAAGAAATAGGCCGGTATCTCTTCGAAGGAAATGTACTCATCCCTAAAGATTACGCGCGCCCCCAGACCGAGCTTATTTGCCATATCCTCATAATATCCGATATCGATATTCATTGCCTTACCCACCACCAAAAGAAGGACGTCGTCATGCGCCTTCGCAAGTTCCTTAAAAGCATGGAGCAGCGTGTCGATGCCTTTATACGGCCTGACTGCGCCAAAATGCAGGACAACTTTTGCATCCGACGGAATATCTAACCGCTTCCTTGCTTCCGACTGGGGGATCTCTTTCGTGCGCATAAAGAGATAGTTCCCGTGGGGTATGATATTTATTTTTTTCTCGGGTACTTTGAAAAGCCCGATAAGAGAATTCTTCGAATAGGCGGAGTGGACGATTATCTTTTTAGAGCATCCATAGATGATCCTGAAGGCGGCCTTCATGAAAAGCGCTTCCTTCTCGAGGTCCTCATGGGGCATTATATTGTGGGCGGTGTATACTATATTAATATTAAAGATGCGGCCAATGAGAAAAAGAATCCAGTCCCTTCTTGCTGTGAGCATTGTCTGGACATGGATCAGCCGCGGCCTGATAAAAATGATCGTTTTAACTATGCGCCAAGCCGCCTGAATATAAGACTCATTTCTGAGAGGCTCTTTGATCAGGATAAAGGACCTCGGGAACTTCTCCATCTCATATGCCCTGTCCGTCAAAAGGATCCATTCGAAATCCTCGGACTGAGACAGGGCCTGCATGAGGTTGTAGGTATAATGCGTGATCCCACCCCACCCACCCACATCTATTATCAGCACCTTAGGCAGCATAATATTAAGATATCGCCTCTTTGTATGCTTCCAGCGTCTGTCTCGCCGTCGCTTCCCACGAAAAATCTTTCGACCTCTTCGCCCCCTTCGTCCTCAACTCATCTCGCAGAGCAGCGTTCGACAGCACGTTATCTATGCCTTCTGCTATTGATCCGGGACTATGCGGGTCGACCTGATAAGAAGAGTCGGCGAAGAGCTCTTTTAGCGATGAGGTGGATGACGTTATGACAGGTGCCCCGCAATTCATCGCCTCCAGAACAGGCAGGCCGAAACCCTCGTAAAAAGACGGGAAGACAAACGCCTCGCAGCCGCTATAGAGGCATGCCATGTCCTCAGAAGATATATAATCCGTAAAAACAACCTTGCTCTGCAGCTCCGGTTGGCTCGCCTTTCTCAAGACCTCATCGTAGAGCCAGCCGTAACCGCCGGCTACGACAAGATCGAACTCATCTTTTGCTTTCGCCATCCTATAGGCTTCCAGAAGATTGACTATGTTCTTCCTCGGCTCAACGGTCCCGGCAAAGAGGATGAATTTCTTGCGGATTGAGAATTTCAATTTCACACGCTCTATAGCAGCCTTGTCGGTGACCGGAGAAAAGGCTTTGTCGGCGGCGCAATAAATGACAGCGATCTTCCCGTCGGCAACCTTGTAAAGGTCTATAAGATCCTTTCTGGTAGCGTGTGACAGCACGATGACTTTCCGCGCGCGTTTCACCGACGAAGCGACCATCTCGTCAAAGTAGGCAGCAACGCCACTTTTGACAAGCTCGGGGAATTTTTTAAATCCGAGATCGTGTACAGTTACTACGGACGGGCAGGATAGCTTTTGAGGCACAAAGAAGCGCGGTCCATGAAATACATCTATCTTTCCCCGCTTTATAGCGAGTGGGAGCAGGTGTTCACCCCAGAGGCTTTCAAAATATCTATTCAATTGAGGCAGCCTAACCACTTTTTCTTTTACGTTTTGAAACTTTTGTCTCCATGCGATACGACTACTCGAGGAGCTAAACAAATATATATCACCATCTGATAGCCGTGCCAAATTAGCTATGAGATTGTAAAGATAGGTAGCTATGCCGGCTTTTGTAAATATAAGCGGTCTTATATCATAACCTACATTCATCTTCTTTCCTCTTTTTGAGCAAGGAGCATTACGTTAAGGCCGAATCTCTTAAATGGCGCATTTAGAAATACATTCAAAAAATCCAATGCCTTGCATATCGGCATTCCAATCTTTGGGATATACCTTGCGGCGTACCCCGGCAAAACCTCGTTGGTGGCGGTTCCGATAATGGAAAAGCCGAAGTTCCTTAACAATCTGCCGAGCGACCTAAAAGTGAAAAACCGAAAATGTATGTCCTGGAAAACCGCCGGGCATGGCAGGTCCCTGAAGACTATGTAGATGATCGAAAGTAAGGACGCAAGGTTAGGCGTAGTTACAATCAGCTTGCCTTTGGGTTTCAGAACGCGATGACATTCGGCGATAAGTTCCTCAGGGCGAAGGACGTGCTCCAGTATCTCAGCGGCGACTACCACGTCTGCGGCTTCATCGGCCAAAGGTATCCCTTCCGCTACGTTGCATCTTATAGGGATCAAGCCGTTCTGGCGCGCACACAAAAGATACTCTCCTCTCAGTTCCAGAGCTAAAACCTTCGATTTTTTTGCGACGGGCCTCGTGAGCTGGCCATGGGCAGAGCCGACATCCAGAACTATGCTACTGCCTCCTTCGCATATATTATTAAGCCATTTTTCAACGATCCTTCTGCGCTTCGACTCGAACCCCCACTTACCGTAGGCTTCGCTGGCGACACAATCTCCGCACTGGTCGTGGAAAAGCTGAATATCCTCTATCGAATATTTCTTTTCGCCCATCCCTGCCTTATCACCCAATATTTTATGTTCACCACGACATCATAAAACGAATATAAGAGCGTGCTCACAAAACCCGGGTAACCATCCTTGTATCCTCTCCAAAGAAAGTAATGTCTGCAGAATGTGACCGGTATACGCAAAAAAGATTTCAGCGTATTATAAAGCGTAAGCCGTTTTCCCCTTACCAATATTTCTTCCACTTCTATGTTTGTGAAACGGCCAAGCTTTACCAGCAGCACCTTCATGTTTGGATAAGGATAATGGAGGATGGGATTTTCTAATTCGCCGGCTTTGCCATCCAAGACAAAATTTACATGCACTAGCTTGTCCTCCCACCCACCCTTTCCGTTTTTAAATAGCTTGATTTTTGAAAAGACCCAGTTCTTGCTTCGCATCTCCTTGCCAAGGAAATAGTTTTTGAAAGGCATCCAATAACCATCGTACTCTTCGTTCAGACTCAACCTATAGCGAATCTCATCAGCAAGCTTTTTCGGAAAGCGTTCGTCCGCCTCCACAAAAAGAACCCATTCGCAGGTCGGCTTGGTAAGGATCCATCGTTTCTGATTGCCAAAATTGTCGAACTTTCTCCGGTATATCTTGTCAGTATACTCACGGCATATCTCGATGGTTCTGTCCGTAGAAAATGAGTCGCATATGACGATCTCATCGGCCCACTTTACGGTTTCGAGGCAGTCGCGTATTTGGCCCTCTTCGTTATAGATCATGAGGAGCGCTGATATCTTCGGGCTCATAGTGTTACCCACCTCTCCTCTACCTCTTTAAATCTTGGCCTTTGTTTCAATTTCCTTCCCTTTGCCGCAAAGTGAGGAGCAAGAAAAAAGTGGCTCAAAACCGCTGCCCAAACCATTACCGATTCTCTGAAATGAAATCTCTTGAATCCGAGAGAGATGGCCTCCCAGATCCAGCGTTTCAGCGCTCTCGCCACATCCGGCAGCCCGCCGTATGCATACCGCAGTAATATGGAGTTGCGCGCGTGGTAATACAACCTCCTGAATCTGTAGCCTTCCGGCTTGCCAAAGTGATGCTCACATATAGATTCGGGTATATACAAACATTTATAACCTTCTATCCACATCCTCCAGGATAGGTCGACGTCTTCTCCATACATGAAAAAGGCTTCGTCAAAATACCCTACTTTTCCCAGCGTTGAAAACCTGATGAGACAGTGACCACCCGAGCACCAGCTGGTCTCATGCGTCTTTGGATCGATGGGCCTGGGCGCCTCTTCCGGCATCCGTCTTGAACAGGCAATGCCGATACGCTCGTCGGAGCGCATAGCGTTAACGAGCGCGATAAGCCATTGTCGGCCGACCCTCGTATCGTTATTTAATAGCGCGATATACTCGGCCGAACAGCGCCGAAAGACATCATTATTCGCTTTTGCGTAGCCCTCGTTTTTCTTGTTCTCCACCATGACCAGCTCAAAATCAGGCTTCAGGGAGTGGATGAAATCGGGTGAGCCGTCGCCTGAATGATTATCTACGAAAAAGATGCGCAACTTCTCCTTTGGATAGTCAAGACGGCCGAGGCTCTCGAAGAACTCCTTAAGGAACGGGAGCCCGTTATAATTGACGGTTATTATATCAACGTTCGGCAGATCAAACTCCATCTATAACCTTTTCTGTAACCGCGTTCTTGGCGTTCTCTTTTTTCATCATATAGACACAGATCGCATCGCCTGTCTTATTCCTGTTCAATTCGTCAGCTTTTGCTACGAATGACCTGACCTCTTCTTCGCTAAAAACGCTATTTCTGGCATTTATGTAATATGATCTCTCATCAAATAAAGGAATGCCCCTCTTATATTGCTCGCTCCCCCGGAACTGAAAATCATTCGAGTCGAACAGGATCTTCTTTATCCTGAGGCCGGCTTTATCTGCGGCAAGTCCTATGCTTTTCAGTGAATGTAGGAAGAAATGGCGTGGGGCATCTATCTGCGCCCAATTTACGCCGTAGACCGTCCAGGCGTATGACGACACCGTGGGGATTCGTACCAGGACGTACCCGTGGGGTGCCAAGAGCTTCCTAGCTTTCTGCAATACAACTATGGGGTCGGCCATGTGTTCGAAAGAATGGTGGAACATCACCATATCGTAAGGGCTTTCCATACCATATAGATCCCGCTTAAATATTCGCACCCCGTTAGCATATGCGATATCGCCTTTTATGTACAAGTCCACTCCGGTCAGATCCTTAAAACCGTACCATGATAATTCCAGCAATAGGTTACCGTTTCCGCAGCCTACATCAAGTATCTTCGAATCCAGATCTGCGCCGCACTCCTTAAGCCATCCCAAATGCTCACTCAATGTCTTTCCTGCCGGCCTTATGGTCGAGGCGAGCATTCCTATGATGCCCTTGCGGCCAAGAATATATTCCGTTCTTTTATGACGAAGATATCGCATGATAAAATTATCACGAATGGCCTTTTTAGCAAATTCCGGGACACGAAAAGAGCTATACTTCGACGGATAATACTTGGAGATGTCGCGTGGGATATCTGCTATCTGCAGGCATCCGCAAGAACCGCACTCGAAATATTCAAATTCATCTCTCATCCCAAACATCATCTCTTTCACCATGTAGAGCTTTTTTGGCCCGGCATCTCCGCATATCCTGCAAATAGCATTCCTCATTTTCAGCTCTTCAATATCCTGTAAAATTTTCTCACGTTATGAGCGGTCTCTTTGAAGGGGGTCTTCCCAAGCAAATTGTAGATAAGCATTTCGATCGTCCTTAATAAAAAATCGGCTGCGAGCTCCAGCTTGATAACGGCCACTGAAAATAGGCCGTGGTGTTTGCGGTAATAATAAAATCTGTCCTTATGCCAGATGAGGCCCGGGTCGCTGATTTTTTTTGTCGCCACACCGTGGTAGTGTATGACATTGGCTTCCGGGGTAAAAAATATCTTAAAGCCAGCCTTCTTTACCCTGAGGCACCAATCCACATCACTGAAGAACAAAAACATACTCTCGTCAAATAGACCTGCTTTCTTTATCACATCTCCTCGTACCATAAGGCAGCAGCCCGGCGGCTGGTCCACCTCGCGGAAGTCATTGTGCGGCCAATCTTTCATATAAAGATCCCTCAGGACTTTATTTTCAGGAAAAAGCCTCTGTAGGAATGTGTTCTGGAAGAGCGCTGTGGTTATAGTAGGAAAACGCCTGCAGAAATGCTGAGGCGTGCCGTCGGAGTTTAATAACCCGCAGGCCAGAACGCTTATATCCGGTGAGCTCTTCATTTTTTTCAGCATAAGTTCAACGGCCCCCGGCAAGACCACGATATCGTCGTTCAGTATGAGGACGAAATCGCCCTCGCACAACTTTATTGCCTGATTAATGCCTTTTGTGAAACCGAGATTGGCCCCGTTCCTAACAAGCCTGACCTCAGGATAGTCTGAAGCAACCATCTCGTCGCTTTCGTCTGTAGAACCGTTGTCGACAACCACCACCTCATAGCCGATCGTTTTGACATTGTCCCTAATAGATGAAAGGCACCTCATTAGGTGTTCCTTTGAATTCCACGTCACTATCGCCAAACTAATCTCGGGCATTCTTCATATCTCTTTTTGTCTCCATGGCAGGTGCCTGCCCATATGCGTCCTGAAAAGACTTATATCATATCCATCGAAGTATCTGTTTTTGAATATCGCAGCCAGGTAGAGTGCGGTGAAGAGCGTGCACTCAAAGGCGATTATGCTCAGATTGGCAAGCCTGCCCGGCGGCAATGTTTTAAAAAAGCTGATGTTCACAAGATACAGTAGAGCGGCCGGCAAAAGGGCGCCGACAACCGGCAGAACTGCCACGTCCTTCAGAAATTTCCTTTGCGGTATGCCAAGGTAAGGATGCAGCATTATTAAAAAAGAGGTTGAGCCTATTGCAAACGCTATTGTCGTAGCGGCCGCGATACCGATAAACCCGAACGGAAAAATGAAAACAAAGCAAAGCAATATATTTGAAACGGCCGCTACTACGGCCGAGCGCATCTGTATCTCGGGCTTGCCGATGCCAACGCTTATCATAACGCCGACTCCCGTGACAAGGTTAAAAAGGTATCCCGGCGCCAGTACCTGTATAACTCTCACCGAACGCTCATACCCAGTCCCCATCCATGCGCGCATTATCATCTGAGCCGATACAACCAGGAATATAACGAGCGGCACCCCCACAAAGACCACATATTTAGACCCTCTCATATAAAGTTCGCGCAGATTTTCCTGCTTGCGCTTGGCCTCTATCTCGGAAGCCGCGGGCAGTAACGCAGATACCAATAGTAGCGGTATCTGCCTCACCTGCTCCGTGATCGAAGAACCCAGCTGGTAAAACCCGACCAGGCTTATATTAAAAAAATAAGCGATGAAAAGCCTGTTTGTCTGTAAGAGAAGGACATTGGCTATCTTTGAGACCTGCAGTTTGCACCCAAAGGAGATTAGCTGGCTAAGCGCCCCCTTTTTCAGAAGAAACGGATTGAATTTTAGCCCCGGCATGAGCCTGAAAGCAATGATGATGCTGGTCAGGCCGGTTATGAAAAGCAGGATGGCACTATTGACCATCAGCCCTATGAGGCCGTAACCGCTCTTTAAAAAGAATATCACGCCTGCTATATACGGTATCGAAGTGGCTATAGAAACTTTATTGGATATATCCATGCGCTGAAGGCTTATCTGTATCGCATTGAACGGGCTTAAAATATTTGAGACGCTGAAGAGCGTCAGCGCCATTAAAAATACGACCACAGCCTGATGATGAAGATACGGCGGTATCTTGAATAATCTCATCACTGGATCGGCAAAGAGAAAGGCAATGCTGACTATCGCCACTCCGAACAGGAAATAGAAGACAAAGCCGGCATTGAGCATCTCATTTATCTTCCCAAGGTCCTTCCTGGCGTGAAACTCCGATACATGCTTCACGAATGAGGTGACTAAACCGAAATCGAAGAGTCCGAAATAGCCAGTTATAGCGCCGACGATCGCCCAGATACCGAACGCTTCTATGCCTATGTGGCGGATTATAAATGGGGCGAGGAATATATTGATCAGGATGCCCCAAAAACGTCCAATGGCATTATAGAGGGTGTTCCGGATTATTTTGTCAGAAAACTTTTCACTCATGTTGCTACCTTATGAGCCGGTTTCCATGGCAGATTCTTTCTCTTCTTCCAATTCCGGCAACATGGCCACGATCGCTACGAGAAACCAGAATGGTTCCATGATGCGTATGAGAATAAATACGGATGCGGCTGACGACAAAATAAGAAGTCCCATGAAACCGGCGAGGAGCCCGAGGCTGACGGCCCTCTTGAAATAGTCCTCACCCGCCGCGACATAAGCTTCCCGCGTTATACTGAATATGGTGAACAGGATCCACATGAAAACGGAAAACCCTATGATGCCGGATTCGTTCAGGACACGCATGTACTGATTATCGATAACCGCGCCGGCAGGTATTCCGTAGCCGAAGATCGGTTTGGCCGCCCACCTTTTGATGCCTATCCCCCACGAATCTATACGTGCAGCCGTCGATTCATCTACGCCTATGCCTTTACCCATAAATTTGTAATGCCGCAAGGGCGTGAACGTCTCATCAATTCTGGCTCGCACCTTTTCGGGGGCAAATATTGGCAGCGCAATTGCCGCTATAAGCACAAGGGTAACTAGTTGAAAACGATACTTTTTAGTAGCCAGGATGAGTGTCATTATAGCTGGGAAGAAGCTGATCCATCCGCTTCGCGACAACGTCATAAGAAAGGACGTACCGGCAACGGCCAGAAGGCCAAATAACGCCATCCTCTGTTTTACGGATGGCGGGTATATGATGAAAGCGATTATAAGCGAGATCATCAATATGAGATATCCGGCAAAAGTATTCGGCTCGCTTCCTGCCGACTCAAATGGCGCGCTTACCCTTTCCCCACCCCTGATCTGGCCGCTGGCGTATATGGATACGAGCAGGCAGGTCAGCAGCAAAAAGAAGACGAATTTCTTCGCCTGTCTTACGGTCTTGAGATTGTTGGCGACCATGAAGAAAAGAAGAAAATACTCTATGTATTTAATGAGAAAGAAGAAGGCCGATTTCGCGTTCATCCGGCCGGCGACAACCCCTAAGAACGTGGCAAAGAGGCAGATGAGTATATATATCATGATAGGCTTATTCAGCCTGGTCGTTCTGAGAAGTCCCAGCTCCTTATTGATCGCCATCTTCGCCAGCCATCCGCAGAATATGACTATCAGGAATATGTCGTCGGCGCGTATCTTGACCGCCCTTGCGGTGGTCTCGCCGGTCACAAACTCGGGCGAAAGAAGCATGGAGAATATGAGGATGATGAGGGCGAGGTCCGTATTGATAAAAGAGATGAAGAATATGAGGCAGCCTACCACGATGACAACGGCGGTCTGGAGAGGCACTCCAAGAAGCGTCAGAAGCAATATCATCGCTACAAAAAAAACGATCGCTATGACGCCGATAGCGCCCTGGCCGCTCCGATCCAACATGTCCGCCCTCTTATAAAAATAAAGGGGCTTCATCAGCCCCTCGCACAACACCGGCTCCGGAAGATAAAGGCCGCGCACATGGCAGTTACGCGCTCACGCCTTGACCTTGGCCTTCTGATCCTTCATGTACCCAGGCCCTTCGCGGGGAGGGTATCCGTATTTGTACTTGTAGTAAGGATACGTCACGATCGCTTCCGTCTCCGGCTGTGTATGGTTGAGGATAACGCCGCTGATCTTAGCCCCTACGGATTCCAGCTGGATCTTGGCGCGGATAAGCGCCTCGCGGCTCGTCCTCCCTATCTCATAGACTATGACGACAGAGTCCACGCTTGACGCCAGCAAACTTGCATCGGTGACCGGCAGGACCGGCGGGGAGTCAAATATGATGACGTCGAAACGGTTCTTGACCTTTTCTATGAGCCCTTTTATCTCTTTCGATTTCAATATCTCAGCCGGATTGTACGAAAGCCGGCCCGATGGTATTATGCATATATTGTCCATGCCCGGCGTCTTCCGTATATCATCGAAATTCATGTCGCCTACCATTATGTCTACGATATTATTCATGACGTCTTTGAGCGTCGCGGCGCCGGTGATGAATTCATTAAGACCCGGTTCCCTCTTTATGCCGAAGACCTTGTCGAGCGAGGGCCTCCTGAGGTCTGCCGATATGAGAAGGGTCTTCAGCCCGGCCTGGGCCATGACGATGGCAAGGTTGGCCGAGACGCTCGACTTTCCCTCGCGTGGGCCGGAGCTGGTTATCAGGATGGACTTCTGAGTCGGGTCCAACTTCAGGTTAGTCTGTATATTGCGGTACGCCTCGGCAGAGGTTGACGTAGGCTCAAAATGCGCTATCAGGTATATCGGCTCCTCGTCGCCCCTTGAGATTTTGCCCGAAGGCATGAACCTCTCTTTCAGCGCGTCGATCAACCCGCCTCTCCTCTTCGCCCCTTTGCCTACAGGCGGCACAAGGCCGAGGACCCTCAGCTTGACCATGCTCTCGACGTCCTCTATGGTGCTTATGGATGTATCGAGTGTCTCGACGACGAAGGCGAGCGAAGCTCCCAGGACAAGCCCCATCAGCATGCCGACTATGATGGCCATCCTCTTATTGGTAGAGATAGGCCCTCCGGGCATGAACGCCGGATCTACGACCGAGATATCGGAGACCTTCTGCGCCTCTGTGATGCGCGCCTCTTCGAGCTTCTCCCTGAGCATGGCGTAAAGCTTCTTGTTGACTTCCGTCTCGCGGGCCAACCTCGCGTACTCGAGCTCATCTTCGGTATAACCGGTGGTGTGCGACTCCATCTCCTTTATCTGGTCCCTGAGCATGATGACCGTGGGATGCTTATCCGTGTATCTCTGCATCGCCGCGGCAAGCTCGAACTGCAGATCGGTCAGCTTCTTTTCTATTGGCTCGGCGAGACGCACCCTCTTCGTCTCCTCGCCGAAGCCCCTCATCTTTTCTTCTGCGATCTTGAGCCTGTTTTCGATGCCGGCGAGCTGCTCTTCGATAAACTGCCTTGCGTGCCTGACCTGCTTCGCCTTCTCTTTCAAATTCTCGTCTATGTAGACCTCGGCCACGATATTCGCCATATCCATCGCCTTCTTGGCGGTATCGGTCGTGGCGGTGATGCGTATCATATTGGTGCCGCCTACGCGCTCGGTCGAAACGCTGCCCTGCAGCTCTCCGACGGCGGCATTCACTTCGCCTTGCGGCGAGTTTTCGGATATCATGCCGAGGCGGATCGCCGCCTGCCTCATGACCTCATAGCCTTTGATGAGCTTGGTTGTTGATTCCATGATATCGGCGGGACTGTAGAGGATCCATTCGGTGAGAAGGCCGGCGACGGTCTTGCGCTCTTCTATCTTTATAGTTGTGCTCGTCTGGTATACGACAGGCTGATTGGAGACATACATGACGGTCCCGATGACGACCGCCAGGAAGGTCATGATTATGATGACCCTCCTCTTGCGGAGGATCCTCACGTAATCACGTATGTTCAATTCGTATCTAGGCATTTGTCACTTG
>Ga0315275_10000639_pt1 | contig 29428 bp, 19 predicted proteins | sample YL17G03_0_MG_FD_205557 | JGI IMG/M metagenome (GOLD analysis project Ga0315275, IMG submission 205557) | Sediment microbial communities from Yellowstone Lake, YNP, Wyoming, USA - YL17G03_0 | ecosystem: Environmental > Aquatic > Freshwater > Lake > Sediment | place: USA: Wyoming | collected...
CCCAACGCGGCGAGTTTGTCCAGATGCATGATCTTCTCTTCCATCCGCTTGATCCGCGTGATATCGAGAAAAATGGCGATCGTTCCCTGGATGCGCTTTGCCTCGTCGACGAGGAGAGACGTGTTCAAGACGATCGGGAGTTTGGTCCCATCCTTCTTGGCGAGGAGAACTTCCCTCTGAAAGACCTTTTCCCCGCGCCGGAGCGTCCGTGTCACGGGTCCTTCCCGCCCACCACCCAGCGGGTCTAGGATCACGTCGTCGACGAGCATCCCTTGGAGTTCATCGGCGCTGTACCCGGTGAGTTTCTCCGCCGCTCCGTTGACCAGACGGATCGCTCCTTGAACGTCCGCGCTGATCAAACCGTTCATCATGCTGTTGATCACGTTGTCGCGAAAACTCTCCTCGTACTTGAGTTCCCCGTAGAGTTGGGAGTTCTCGAGGAGAGTGCTGATCTGGAGGGCGAGCGTTTCGACCGCGACGAGATCCACCTGACTGAGCGCCCCCGCTTTGAACCCGTCGGTCACGCCGACCACGCCGAGGACGGGCAGCCGTCCGCACGCCGGACACATCCCTTCATCGAGCGGCCTGTCGTCGGGGGACGGCGTCATCGTCATCCGACCTTTTCGCGCGCGCTCGGGTTCGGTTTTGAGCAGACAGTTCGGAGCTTTCCAGCAGTGCTGGGAAAAGGTGCTCTTGACCATGGGGACGACCAGGTAGGATTTCATCGTGCTCTCGGCAAAGATCGGCTCGCCTTTTACTTTTCCGAGCGGGTGCATGTCGGCGTCTTTGATGAGCACCGGTTTGCGCGTGATGATCGACTTGCGGAGAATCCCCTCCGTTTGTTCGATGGGAACGGTCTGCTCCTCGTGCTTCGTTTCGCCGAACGCCTCTCTGAGTGTATATAGATGAACGTCGCGTTTCTCCTGATCGATGATGCCGACGAACACTTCCTTGAAACCGAGCCCCCTTGACAGGAAGCTGTGCACCGAGTCCACGATTCGTGACTCGTTCAACGACGAGATGATCGTCAGGCTGATTTCCTTGAGACTGAGGAGCTGTATGTTCTTTTCTACGAGCTGAAAGTACTTGTCCTCCAGTTCGGCAGTGACATCCTTGAGGCTTTGAAACACGAGGTCATCGACGTCGCGGGACTTGACCTCTTCGACGGTGGGAACGCTCTCGATGTGGGCCGCTCGGGCGCCTTCGATGATCGACCGGTACCGGGCACGTCTGATCCGGGTGACCACCAGCAAATGAACCATCGTCGCCGCGGCGGCGATCGGAACGAAGAACCAGACCGGAAAAAGAATCGTCAGCGCCGCAAAGCCGATGGCGTACACCAGGAGGTGAACTGCAAGCTGCTTTCTTGGGAGGAACGACATCATTTCCTATGGAGAGTCTACATCCCCCGTTTCGCGCTCGTCAAGAAGCCTGCCTCCGCAGGCGGCCCGCCGGGGAACACCGGGTCAGTCCCGGCCGAAGGGCGCGCCAGGCGTCAGAGGGTGATGACTTCCGGTACGAGCCCCATTTTCCCGAGGCTCTCCTCGACTTCCGCCCGGTACACCGGGTTCACTACGAGAACCGTATCAGGACGCGGTTCGGTTAGCTCCTCGGGCGCGACGATCCTCTGCCCTGCCCCGGCCACAAACATGCCATGCTTCCTGGGGTTGATGTCCACAACGTGCTCGACCACACCCCGGACATCGAAGGTGTTGAGAAATGTGACCCCTTTGGAGCCCGCTCCCCACACCGCCACCCTCTTCCCCGCAGCCCTCAATTCCTTCAGACAACGTTCCCACCGCTGGAGATATTCACGGTATCCGGACACGAACCGGGCGATCTCATCTCCCGGCTCTGGACCCCCCGGCGTTTGCCGCTGCTGCCCTGGCTCTTCCAACGGCGGGTTTTTCGCGGCAAAAGCCTCGGCGCACACATACTGACCCGAGAAAGCCTCGTAGGCTCTTGCCACCCGGAACCCGGAGTTTTCAAGCACGTTCGACAACGACCGCGCGGTGAAGTACGACGTGTGTTCGTAGATGATGTCCCACACAAAACAGTTTCGAAGCGTGTATGAGCCGTTTGGAACCTCCAAGAATACGGGTGTGTCGACTCTTTCTCCGATGGAACGGCGAAGGGACCCCAGGAGATCCGCGGGGTTTTTCACATGCTCGAGCGTGTGACGGCTGTAGATGAAATCCGCCTGGACGTGGGAGTATTTCTCGGAGTAGTAGTCCTGTACGATCTCGATCCCGAGCGGGTCTGTCACGCGCGACCCCGCAAAGCTCGGATCGAACCCCACCCCACGGTTGCCACCGCCCTCGCACAGCAGGCGGAGGAAGCTTCCGTCCCCGCACCCGATTTCCACCAGCGTCTTGCCTCGAAGATCGAATCTTTCGGTTAGATCTTGTGCGAGCCCCGCCGCGTAGTTCCTGAACAGTTCCGAGTGGTGCAGCGGGTTCTCGTAGCTCTCACCGTAAACGAGCTTCGAGGGGTCGAACGCCTCGTTGCTGATGAGCTCGCAGCGCCCGCAGAGAGCGAGTACAATGTCACCGCGCGGGCACTCGACGGCGCTTTCCCTCGTCGCGTGAAGGAAGTTTACGAGGGTGGGCACGCCACGCGCCTCGAAAAACACGGAAACATCCCCGCTCCCGCACGCGGGGCACGTGGGTCGCACCGTCACTCCGCGTTCATCCATACACCCCTCACACGGTTACGATATCAGCCGTTACCCCCATCTCGGCCGCCGTTCGCGCTATTTCGCCCTTGTAGATAGGATTCATGACGATGATGGTTCCCGGCTTGAATTCTCTCAGGTACTCGGGCGGCATGATCCGTTTGCCGGCGCCGGCGATGTACTTGCCGTGGCGACGCGGGTTGATATCCACGACGCACCCGATTTCGCGGTCGATCCCAAGAGTCGTCAGAAACGCGACGCACTTCGAACCCGAACCCCAGATGACCGGCCTCTTCCCTTCGGCGTGGAGATCTGCGACGAGGCGTTTCCAGCCGTCCTTTTGCCGTTCGACCCCTGATCGGAAGTGCTCGACCCGACGGATCATTTCTTCGACCGATTCTTCCAACGGATGACGTGTCTCTGGCGGCGCCCCGACCGGTTTTGCCTCGATGAGGAGATACTGATCGTCGAAGCCGATAGACACGTCCAGAACCTCGAAACGGCACGAGCGGAAAAGGCGCGCGAGCGACCCGGGGCTGAAATAAGAGCAATGCTCGTAGTAGATGTCCCAGAACACGAGGTTTGCGAGGACGATGCTCACCTCGGGGATCTCGAAAAACACAACCGTGTCGCGGTGGTCTCCGATGCCCTTGCGAATCGTCTCGACGAAACGTCTCGTGTCGTGGACGTGCTCGAGCGTGTGACGGCACATCACCATGTCACCGGTGTAGTGCGAGTACCGTTCGGAATAGTAATCCTGAATGATCGTTATTCTGTCGGCCGCGGCGCTCTCGATTCTATCTTTCTCGCACGATGGATCGATCCCTACTCCGCGGTTGTTTCCCATCTCGCACATCAGCGCGAGAAAATCCCCTTTTCCGCAGCCGACTTCCACGACGCGTTTTCCGTGCAGATCGTACTTCTCGATCAGGTGTGCCGCGAGCCCCTTCGCAAACGCGCTGAACGTCGGAGAGTAACACTGCTGGTCTTCGTAGAGCGGCGAGTAGTCCTGAACGTTTGCGTCGAACGCCATATTGGAGATGAAACCGCAGTTCTTGCACAAACCGAGCTCGATGTTTCCCCGCGGAAAATCCCTCGCGTCCTTTTCGCTGGAGAACATGATGCAGCTGTGGACGGGGACGTTGCGGACCGTGTAGAACGAGGACATCTCCTCCACTCCGCAACTAGGGCACACTGAATCTAGAACCACTTCCAATGCTCCTCATCAGGGCGATCTTGCTTACGTATCATCTCGGATGCAAAACTGAAGGGACCAGAGCATCTAGCGGCCGGCAAGCTTCTGCCCCGGCGCGCCGCCGTACGTCCATTTCCCGGTCACGTACACGATGCCGAAGTTTCTTCCCATCCCTTTTCCCGTCCCGTACGGATCCGCTGGCTCGACATCCATCGCCACACAATGGTCCAGGTGGTCGTACTTGACTCCTCCGAAACTCGACAGCCAGAGCGTTACATAGTACCGGGCCGGCATCAAGTTGAGAGAGTCGATCTTGAAATCGATCTGGCCGTCTCCGGGAGACAAGTTGGGAACGTCGAGGCCCGTCGCCCACGTGCTGAACGTCGTCACGAGCGTTCCCATATCCGAATAGAGCATCACACCGAAATGGGGCTGATGGATCTCCTCCCGTGCGTGGAAGTGGAGGCGGACTCTCACCTCGTCACCGCACCGCACCAGATTGTTTGGACGTCCCTCCGCGTCGATGAACTCGATCCCCGTGTAACGTACCATGCCGTTTCCGCCGCGGCTCTCGATCTTTGTGAAGTCGTGCCCACTTCGCTGAGCGTCCGCGAAAAGCGACAGATAAGCACGGATCACGTCTTTTGCTTCTCCATTCTGACAAATCTCCCCGCCTTCGATCCAAATCGCCCGCGGACACAGGTTCTCTATGGCCGACATGTTGTGAGAAACAAAAAGAACGGTCCGTCCGCCCACGCGAAGATCGTCCATCGCTTTGAGGCACTTCTTCTGGAAGTCGGCGTCTCCGACGGCCAGCACCTCGTCGACGAACAGCACGTCGGGCTCGAGATGCGCGGCCACCGCAAAAGCGAGACGCAAGGTCATCCCCGTCGAGTACCGTTTGATCGGAGTATCGACGAAACGTTCCACTCCGGCGAACGCGATGATCTGGTCGAACTTGGATTGAATCTCCCTCTTCTTCATCCCCAGGATCGACCCGTTGAGGTAGATGTTCTCTCGTCCGGTGAGTTCCTCGTGGAATCCCGTGCCCACCTCCAACAACGACGAAACCTTTCCTCGTACCCGGATGCGCCCCTGTGTTGGATAGGTTATCCTCGAAAGCAGTTTCAACAGGGTACTTTTCCCCGCCCCGTTTCTGCCGATGATCCCGACCACTTCCCCTTCCTCGACCTCGAAGGAAACGTTTTTCAGCGCCCAGATCGTGTCCTTTTCCCGGTGCGAACGCGTGAAGGGATGTTTAACGAGGTTCACCACGGCTTCTCGCAGCATGGTCTCGTGCTTGAGCATTCCCAAGCTGTATTGCTTCGACAGGTTCTCCACGACGATGACTGATGACATGTTTTTGAACTCGTTCCGCCGCCGACTAGATCACGTCGGCGAATTCCCTCTCCGTCTTGCGAAAATACACGGCGCCCAACACGAATATCACCAGAGTGATCCCGACCGAAAATCCCAAGAGCCGCCAATCGACTTCGCGTGTAGGCAGGATCGTCGCCCTGAACGCTTCGATGAGGCCCGTGAGTGGATTCAATGACAGGAGAAACCGCAGACGTTCGGTGGCGATACTCGTCGGATAGATGATCGGCGTCACAAACAAAAGAGCCTGTATAAAAAAGGGAATCGCATACTTGATGTCCCTATACTTGACGTTCAACGAGGAGAGAATCATTCCGATCCCCAACGCCAGCATGATCAACGGAACCATCAAGACCGGCCAGAGCAACAGACCGAAGCCCGGCGTTACGTGGTAATAGAACATCAAGCCCAGAAGGATAAAGAACGCTATGGAAAAATCCACGAGCCCGCTGAATGCCGATGCCGCGGGAAGGGCCACGCGTGGGAAATAGACCTTTCGCACGAGATTGGCTCCACTGATCAGGCTGTTCCCCGAAAGGCTCACAGACGTGGAGAAATACGTCCAGGGCAAGAGCGCACTGTAGGAGAAAAGTGGGTACGGGATCCCGTCGCTCGGCATCTTGGCCATACGGCCGAAGAACAGCGTGAAAATGATCATCATGAAAAACGGTTGAATAATCGCCCACGTCGCTCCCAACACGGTCTGCTTGTACCGGATCTTGACGTCCCGCCATACCAGGAAAAAGAACAACTCCCGGTATTCCCAGAACTCTTTCATCCACGCAAAAAACATCGTTTGTGCTCACGACAGGAGTGTGTGACGTCGGACACGGACCCCGATGAGTGCTCCGCCGATGCTTGCGTGCGGAGCGGTCGACTAGACGATTCTCGCGAGTGGTATCGGAATGATGAATTTGCCGCCGGCCCGGCGGTATTCCGCCTGCTGGCCGAGTATCTCCTCGGCGAAGTTCCACGCGAGGAGCAGCACACAATCCGGTCTATCCTTCAGCAGTTTGTCCGTTGGAAAGATCTCCAAATGATTGCTACCCATGTACCGTCCGTGCTTGAACTCGTTCAGGTCGACAATGTACTCGAGGTGCGTCTTGTCTATCCCGCAATAGCTCAGTAGCGTCGTCGCCTTGGCTGCCGCTCCGTAACCGACGATCCTCCTGCCTTCGGCCTTCAGTTCACCGAGTACGCCCATCAAACTCGTTTTTACTTGCTCGACCTTGGCTGCGAAATCTTCGTAGTAAGAGAACTTGTCCATCCCTAGGGACCGTTCCTCCGCTAACCGCGTCAAGACGGATTCGTCCACCGTTTCCCTGGGACCCACGTACAACCTCAGCGAACCGCCGTGTATTGGCAGATGCCGGATTCGATTCAAGAACAACGAATGTCGCCTGAAAAGTTGGTCGAGCGCCGTCACCGAAAAATAACAGAGGTGCTGGTGATATATCGTATCGAACTCGCACTTGTCGCTGAGATCCTTGAGATACGGCGCCTCGATGACAACGACTCCGGTGTCCTTGACGAGTGTCCGCATTCCCTCCACAAAGCCGTTCAAATCGGGCACGTGGGCGAGGACATTGTTGGCGATGATCACGTCCGCCCGGTGCCCATCGGCAACCAGCTCCCGCGCGAGGTCCTCGGTGAAAAACGTGCACATCGTCCGAATGCCCGCTTCTTGAGCGGCTTTCGCCGGCCCTTCGGCGGGATCGATTCCCAGAACCGGTATATTCCTCTCCTTGAAATTCTTGAGCATATACCCATCGTTGCTGGCCAGTTCGACCACCAGACTCTCAGGGCCCAACCGGCGGTCTTGAATCAACTCCTCCGCGTTTTGGCGCGAGTGCGTGAGAAGCGCCCTGGAAACCGAGGAGAAATACGGGTAGTCCTGGCAGAAGAGGATCTCCGGATCGACACTGACCGTGATCTGGACGAGACAGCAGTGCGGGCAAAACGCGAGATCGAGCGGCTCGAGGATTTCCGGCGCAACGAGCTGTTCCTTTGTGAGGAGACGATCGGCCAACGGTGTCTTGCCAAAGGAGAGAATCAGCTGCAACCCCTCCCCCCGGCAGAGGCGGCATTGCAAACCCCGCAATTTTGGAGTATTCGTATCGTGTTTTGTCACGTCGCGACGTACCTCACGCGGTTGGCTTTTTCCGCCATCGCAAATCCGTCCCCAACTCGCCCGTGCTCAACAACATCTTGATATGGTCAACCCGTTTGAACCGCGGTCCCTCGAAATCTTCGAGACAAACACCGATTCGTTTGTACGACTCGTAGAGTTCGCGGGCGCCCCGACGGGCGTCCCACTTCGGTTCGAACTCGGGAAGGGTTCTCCGGAGCTTCTCGCAATCCACACGGTAGTTCCGCTTGTCCGGGCCGGCGCTCTCGGCAAAGGTGATCTTGCAGTCCGGAACGGTCTCCTTGACGATCTCCGCCAGTTCGCGTATGCGGAAGTTCTGATCGGTCCGCCCGACGTTGAACGCCTGATTGTGGACGAGCTCGAGCGGCGCGTGGAGCGCGGCAACAAAAGCCCTGGATATGTCCTCGATGTGAACGATCGGCCGCCACGGCGACCCGTCGCTTTTGAGATACACGTCGCCCGTTGTGAAAGCCCATGCGACGAGGTTGTTCAGCACAAGGTCGAATCGCAGCCGGGGCGAGACCCCATACGCCGTCGCATTTCTGAGAAACGTCGGACTGAAGCCGTCATCGGCCAGTTTGGCTACATCGCGTTCGACCCTCACCTTTGATTCGCCGTACGGGGTCACCGGGTTGAACGCCCCATTTTCATCGATGAGATTGTCACCGGCTGCTCCGTAATTGCTGCACGACGACGAGAAGATGAAGCGCCGCACCCCGGCTTGCTTTGCCAATTTTGCGAGACGCACCGATGCCTGATGATTGATTTCGTAGGTCAGCTCGGGGTTGAGATCACCCAGCGGGTCATTGGAGAGTCCGGCGAGATGCATGACCGCATCCACACCCGCGAGGTCCGATAGCTCGGCGTCTCGCACGTCCTTCAGTAGCTCGGGAACTTCCACAATTCCGTTGCCGAACGTGCACCTCTCATATAAGTCGCTGTCGTATCCTACAACCTCGTGACCCCCGGCCAAAACCATCGGGACAAGAACCGTCCCGATATATCCTTTGTGTCCCGTGACCAGAACTTTCATGATGCTAGCTCCATAGTTTCCACGGCGCTTTGCCGCTCTGCCACAGTTCCTCGAGGAGCACTTTGTCCCTCAACGTATCCATACACTGCCAGAAGGATCTGTGTCTGAAAGCCATCAGCTGACCGTCTTTGGCCAGGCGCTCGAGCGGCCCCCGTTCCCATTGGGTGTCGTCTCCCTCGATGTAATCCATGACCCCCGGTTCCAACACGAAGAACGCCCCGTTGATCCAGCCCTCGCGTGTCTGAGGTTTTTCCGAAAATTCGGCGATCCGATCCCCGTCGAGCTCGAGGTGTCCGAAACGCGCCGGAGGATGAACTGCCGTCAACGTGACTAGTCGTCCATGCGACCGATGGAATTTCAAAAGCGCGTCGAGATCCACATCGGCGACCCCGTCTCCCCACGTCAGCATGAATGTCTCGTTCCCCAAGTGCGCCGCCAGTCGTTTGATGCGTCCTCCCGTGAGCGTGGCGATCCCCGTGTCGATGAGTTCAACGGTCCAGTCCGTCGTGACTTCGCTGTGGAGCTTCACTTCGCCCGTGTTGAGCTGCACCGTGAGATCGCTGTTCAACGAACAATAGTCGACCATGTACTTCTTGATGACCTCGCCCTTGTAGCCCAGCGCCAGCACGAAATTCTTGTATCCGTAGTGGCTGTAATGCATCATGATATGCCACAGAATCGGACGGCCGCCGATTTCCACCATCGGTTTCGGTTTGATGACCGTTTCTTCCGACAGACGTGAACCCACACCCCCGGCCAGGATTGCCACTTTCATCGTGTTTTTCGTCACCCCGCTTTTACTCCGCCGGACTCCAGTTCGTCCGAGATCTTCGCCCTATGGTCCTTGCTGCAACCACCACATCTCTCCTGAGGTGGTATCTCACGCGTATGGCCCATCGCAATACCATCGCGGTTGCGCGTGCCTTGTCGACGATCCCGATCCGGACCCGCATGATGGCCTTCAAATACTCCGAAAACCAACGCCATGTCGGAAAATAGACTCTACGTGTCTTTGCCGATGAATCGAACCACACCGTACTTTTTTGCGGCCCTGGGTGCGCCAGAGCCGAGCGCCCTGGGTGGTCCCTCCTGAAAAACAGATGCTCGGGAAGCTGGTGCAATTTTCCCGAAAGCGCCAGCTCTCCGACGAGGATATAATCCGATGAATCGTACTTCCCTATCAAAGCGGTCTGCCTCAGCACGCTCGACCGTATCAGCCCGAAGACCAGGTTGCACCATCCTCCCGGTCGGTCCATGAGCCATGTGCGCAAACGGCGGTGAGGCCGAGGGTCCGTGTAGTCGACTTCTTCGACGTACTCCCCAAGGTGTTTTCCCTGTTCGTCGATGAAAATCGACTTCGGATAACAGAGAACCACGGAATCATCGTGCTCCAAGACCTCCACACACCGTCCGACGAATTCGGGGGCGCACACGTCGTCGTGCGCCGCCCACTTGAAATAGCGCCCCGAAGAAACCCCAAACACACGGTTGTAGTTCTCCGCCGCCCCAAGATTCTTCTCATTCCGGCTGTACTTGATCCGCTCGTCTTCGGCAGCATACGCGAGGCAAATACTCTGAGTCCGGTCGGTCGACGCATTATCGGAGATGATCAGTTCGAAGTCGGGGTATGTTTGTCCCAAAATCGACTCGATCGCCTCCTTGATGAAGCGCTCGCCATTGTAGACGGGCAGGCCTATGCTCACCACCGGACTTGTGTTCATGACCGTCCCTCCGGGATCCCGGGGTCGGCGGCGTCGGATCTCATGGAGTCGAGTTCCCGCGCAGTATAGGCCTTCAAAGATGCAAGCGCTATACCTGATTCGAGGCGGGCACCGCTGCGGAAGGTTGTTTGTGTGAATTCGACTGGCAGTCCTGGAGACGACTCACGGAGGCGAGTTTCAGGCGCGTCTCTCAGTACGCGCCCTTTCCAGTGAACACCACGGAAACGGTTCTGGCGAGAATCTTCGCGTCAGTGGACAAGCGAACGTCTCGAATGTATTCGAGGTCGTGGTGGAGTTTGACCCGCATGCCCGTGACCGTGTTGGCATAGCCTTGATTCACCTGCGCCAACCCGGTGATCCCCGGTTTGGTTCGAAGCCTGAGGGTGAACCCGGGCACCTCACGCTCGATCTCTGCGTAGAAGTACTCCCGTTCCGGGCGCGGGCCCACGATACTCATGTCGCCCCGCAGAACATTGACGAACTGCGGGATTTCGTCGATGCGCGCCCTTCGCAGAATACGCCCCACGGGAGTGATTCGCGGGTCGTTGTCAACTGTCAAGAGCGGTTGCCCGTTCTCGGCGTCCTGTTTCATGCTCCGGAATTTGTACAGTCTGAAAGGCTTCCCATGCCGCGGAGCCATGCGCCGGTCGCTTTGAGCGCGCCGCTCGACCTCGAATGCCGGTCGGTGTCCATTCCGCCGATCCCCAAGACGACGATTCAGACCAATCCGCTCTTGCGCCACAAACACGGGGCCCGGAGACGTGGTTTTGACAAGGAGCGCTGCGAGACCCACGAGGGGAGCAGACAAAATCAGTCCCGCCAGGCTCACGGCAACGTCAAGACTGCGTTTCCAGGGCTCCACCCCGCACACGGTGTTGGATAAATCCACCCCTAGCGACGCCTCGGTTACGCGTATAGGGGCCGCACGGAAACGTGCCCCGCCAGGCAGACCTGGATGAACTTGTTCATATGACGCCTTGGAGGTCGGGCGATTCAAGTCGGTCCCCCACATTCCCCGCGCGCTCCATCGGGGCAAATTAGCCGCGAAATGGTGCAACAACATGCCGTTTGGGTTTCCTATTCTTGCAAGACCGATACCACTCTGACGCCAACTGACCCGATAGCCCCAAATAACGCCAGTTGTAACTCATTGCGTCACATGGGGCTGCGAAGGGTGTCGGAACTATCTGACACTATTCGAAGCACCCAGCGCGCGTCCGATCGGCGGACTGGGTGTTTTTTCACAAGACAAAGAGGTTTTTATGAGGTAACTCGTTGCTATATGGGAGAATATGGTCCGTTGGGTTTTTTCCTCAGTTTGGGGGAAAACCCACGATTCGAAGGTTAATTCGCCTCGACCTGGAAGCGGTGCCCCTGTTTTTCGTAGCCTTCCAACGCGGAGTTCGCCGCTTCGAGTGTCTTGTAGCGGCCGATGACTACTGTGAACCGGTTGCCAACGGTCTCCATGGTGGCCGGGACTTTCAACAGACGCAACGCCCGCACTTCGGCGCGTGCGCTTTCCGCGCGGGAGTGCACACCCGCGACGATCGCGTAGTTCGTCTTTGGCTCGCGTCCGGGGTTAGGCGAGCTCGATCCGCTCTTCACCACAGGTCGTGGGTTGAACTCCGGCGAACTCGCCGTCGGCTCGAGCACCGGCGCCATCACTGCACTGCGCGCAGCACCGGCACCAAACGAAAACCCGACTGAAAACGTATGAGTACTTGCAAAGTACTCTTGCGGCGCGAACGCATAGTCCAACATCATGGTGCCATAGCGAAACCCGAGGCCCGCGCCAAACGGGAGCTGAGCGGTTTCAGGCGCGTCGAACGGGCGATCGAAACCGCCGCGGAAGATGAAGAAGCGGTGGAAATGATACGCGGCCCCAAGCTGCACACGGTTCAACTTCGAATGAGAAAACATCGCCTGGGTCCCGACATCGAGTCGCCCCGAACGACGGTTGAAGGCGTACCCGTAACCAAGAGCGTATCGCCCGTCCACCGGATAGTCGTGGCCCTCAAAGGAGATGTCTCCTCCGACGTCCTCGGCGAAAATGTCAATGTGGTGGTTGTTACGTTCGTACGATGCCCCAAACGACATCGTGACCCCATCACCGACTTCAACGGGGAGATGTTCGCGCATGTACGTGGCGCCGACTCCCACAGACAGTCCGAGCCGCTGAAATTTCTTACTCAAGGCCGACGACAACGCCAGCCCGTAGTAACTGTCCTCGGAGACTACTTCACCGTCGTTATCGAATCCTTTGAGCTGTCCCGCGTACAAGATGCGAGATCCCAACGAGAGAGCCAGGTCGTACTTCGGGAAAGGCACAACCGCGCCCGCCGCGTTGAGGCTCAACTCGTCCAACCAGGTGGCCCGCGAGAAAAACACACAACTCTGCGAAACCCACGCGATGCTGGCCGGATTGGAGAACGCCAGCGAGCCGTCAGGATCCATCGCGGCCACAACATCAGGGACGCTCATCAGAGCGGCCCCGACCGGGATTCGCAGATAGGAAGCTCCGAACGTACCCGCCGTTTCGTCGCCGGCGAGGGTTGTCGTAGGAAACAACTGACAACTCAACAGCAGGAACAGAATGGCCGCGAGACGCCGCTTTGGAGCGCCCTGTTTGCGTCGCATCATGAAGCGTACCTCCAAAAGATGCCTTGGCTGTGCGAGTTCTCGTGGGGTTTTCAAAAAACAGTGAGCAAACCAGGGACCAACGATGCAAACCCATGGCTGATAAACGCCCTCATAACCGCTTGTCGCCACGGCGCTTACAAGCTCGGTCGTCGTAGACTAGTGGCCACGGGGGCGCAGACGGCCAGCGCGGACGAATTCTGCCTTGTGGGTGGCAAAACACGTGCCCCGACCTTCACTCCCAATAGTTTGGCCTGACTAACTATGTCTCATTTGGAACCGCCACGAGTGACCCGAGTGGGGACGGGTCAATGGCGGCATTCGCGAATCCTACCCCTTGCGGGGCTTATCACTGCTGGTGGAGGCCCTGTTGATTTCCTTTTGGACGATCCATGCATAAGGGGAGGGTGGAAAGAGGTCAAGACATTTCTGCAGCACACGGACGCCATTCTCTCTGTCATCGAGCAAGTTCATATAAATCAGCGCGCTCTTCAAAAGCCCTACGCTCCCGTTGGCAGGCCGCCACTCTCCGGAGTGTTCTTCGAGAAGTCGCGCCGCCGCCGCCGGTTTTCCGGCGAGAAGATACGTTTCTATCAAACAATCCTTCAACACATGCGGATGTTCCATGTACGCGTTGTCCTTGCCGATCGCATCGAGATAGTACTTCTGCGCGTCTTCCAACATACTATCCGTTGCGACCGAGTCGGCTTTCTCCACATAGTACCGGACAATGACGAGCGGCGCGACGGTGGCCGCACGTGTGAAGGGTTCCAGCCGGCATATCCGCCACAGAAGATTGAGCGCCCCCGGCCAATCGTCGCTGCGTTTGAAACAGAGCGCGCGCAAAAACATCGCCGTAGTCGCCGTCTCAGGTGGAATGTCGGCTTCCAGCTCGAGGTCGCGGAGCATCCGCGTCGCCTCGGGTTCCTCGCCACGCACCATCTTCAGCGCGGCGAGATTCAACATTGCTCCCCGGGCGCTTGGGGTCCGCGGATAGTCCGCCATCACCTTGGTCAGGACGGACTCTACCTGGGCTTCACGCCCGAGCCCTTGCGCGAGTATCTCACCCTTGAATAGAAGGAGTTGCTCACGTCCATCGGCGGCATAGGGGCTTCTGAGTGCGTTTCCCACGTCGCTCAACGCATCGGCAAAACGCCCCTCCAGCACATACAAATCCGCGCGCGAGAGATACGCCCTGTGCGCGACGAGACTGTCCGGCCATGTCCGGATGATCCGCGAGTAAAAGCTCTCGGCAAACTGACAGTGGTCCGACACCCGCGCCTCTCCCCTATCGAGCTCCGTGCGGGCGAGGTAAAGAGGCACGGTCAACAGGGTGTCACCCATTCGCGTGTCGCCAAGCCAAAGGATCTCATCTTCGGCAACCTGCCGCAGCATTCCGGCACACCGGGTTTCCAACGAATCGTCTTCCAAGTTCTTGTATAGCGACCTGACCTCGACAAGCGCGGCATCGAGGTGGTTTTTCAATAGCAGGTCCCGGGGACCAAAGCCAGACGTGAAATACGTCACCCCCGCGTAGTCTTCGTACTCGACAAAGTAGAGTTCTGCCAGCGCCACCTTGCACCGAAGTCTCAGATCCTCTATATCGGATGCCGCCTCGCTGTCTCGAGCATCCCTCTCGGTACGACCGAAGCGGTCATCCGCCAGGATACCCTCGTAAGCCGCGACGGACGCCCGGAAGTCTTCGGGACTCGCACTGAGCGGTTGAGCGCTGACCTTTATCCTGAACTGTTCAGCATTCCATATCGCCTTCTCCAATTCGTGCCGCGTGGCGATATCCGACTCCGAGCCGCACCCCGCGGCGACGAAAATGACGACCACGGCGAACGCCGTCGCAACTCCAATCACCTTGCGGGCTCCAATGCGCATAGCGTTCACTCTTGTCCAGTCTTTCCGATGACGATCGATGTCGCCGACGCAAAGAGGTAGAACAGTCCAAGGGTTTCCAGAAATACGCTCACCAGTAAAACCGCGAAAACCGAATCGGGTCCCCAGCTTTGCATGAGACGACCCGGATGCGAAATGAGATAGTCGAGCGGCGCCTTGATCACCCATCCTGTGAGCACGATCATCGCGGTGAGCCAGGACCATGTGCGGGCATCGCGGTAGCTCTTTCCCATCGCAGCGAAGACACGCCCACGGGACAAGACAAGGTGCGCCGGCGTGTACGCGATCGTCCCCCTGACCACCAGGCTCACGCCCAGTCCGAGGAGCGTCAGAAGCATCTGGAGCTTCGGCCTCGTGATCGACTCGCTCACGTGTGAGATCAGCGCCGGAACACCCTGCACACCCGCGGCGAAGACGAATCCAACGACGAGCAGTGCGGGCACGAAGAAAAGCGTTGGTACAATGTCTCGGTTGAAATGCACCGAATTCCCTTCGAGACGGTCGGTCATCATGACGACCGACCAACCCATCAGCACGAACCCGAACGCGACGGTCCCCGCCATGTCCACCACCGTGTACATATCAGGAAGCCTCAGGACGCCCGCTGGAAAATGCACCGCTCCCTCTCCAAAAAGACTCCGGATTGCGGGGATCATGAATCCGGAGAACGAGGGTTTCCAGAAATAGTAGAGCAATACGAGCGGTACCGTCTTGAGCGCGGCCAGAATGGCAAATGGCATCCAAACGACCGGCGATTTCGCGAGCACTATCGTTGCCGTCCAGCCATCGGCGTATTTTCTGATGGTCGTTTCAGCCGTCATCGTCCGGATCTCTTCCTGAGCAGAACCCCAATCCACCGATCGCCAGCCGACGTGCCGGGGACGCGAACACCTAACGTATCACTCCCCCGCGTGGCCCAAACCAACGGTAGATGAAAAGACAGTTCTTCTGCCGGTGTCAATCTGAGAAAAACGGGTGGGTTGAACCGCAGGGAAAGGAAAGACCGGGAATAGCACGGTTCTCTCAAAAGATCGTCTCGCTCGCGTCCTCAGGTGAGCGGGCGAGCGAGACGATCTCCCCGGCTTCGTCGAAGCGCAGCCGTCACATTCGCCTTCCCGGCGACGTGTCGATGCCGAGGCCTATCGCGTGGCTTTCTGGACGACGAACTTCCCGGTTTTCTTGACCGACCCGCGATCGTCCACAACGCGAACCAGGTACATCGACTTAGCAACCAAACGGCCGCTACCGTTGGCAAAATCCCACGTCCAGTCGACCGCGGCGCCGCCATCGTTTCTGAAGTTCCTGACCTCCAAACCGGCTGTGTTGAAAATCTTCACGCGCCAGCCTGGAGGAATGTTCCGGACTTCGAGAGGCCGAGACGGATCCTCCGCCCAGTATCCGTCCGGCACGATGGCCACGACCGGACCGCTCTCAGTCGCAGCCGATGTTTCGAACGAGAAGTCCAGCGTCGCTCGGTTGGCCGCCAGATCGTCCACCACGATCTCGATATCCACCGAGCTCCCCGATGTGAAGCCCTCCGGGTTGAGGTATTCGATGACGATGTCCCCGTTCACCTCTTCGCGCGTGGACGTGTCCCCAACGCGAACGCTATTGACGTAGAACGAGATCGTCGAGACGTCGATACCACTCTTGTCTCGCACACCGACCGCTACCCCTGCCATCGGGTCTACCCCGGTCGCCCCGTCACCGGGGGTGTGGCTGAAGAAAACTGGCGGCGATATGTCGGCGGTGCTTCCGGTGCTGAACGACCAGCTCACCCTCGTCTCGTTCGGTGGTGTAGCCAGGTCGCGGACCGTTACGCTCACTCTGACCGTGCTGTTCGTCGGCAGCGCCCCCGCCGGATCGCACACGACCGCATACCCCGATGGGTCACCCGCAAACGTGATCGCTGCGGGCGGTAATCCGCTGATCGAGACGGTGAGCGAGCTTGCGTCGACACCCGTCTTCTCATCCGAGACCACAAAGAACACCAGAGCGCTCGGACGGATGTCCACGGCGCCGTGGAATGGGCCGCCGACGACGACCTTCGGGCCCTCAGCGTCCGGCCCGACGACGTCCAACCATTTTTCCGTCGACTGTACGCTGAAATGCCCAGCGGAATCGTACGCGCGGACGACAAAACAATACGCACCCTCTTGGTAACCGCAAAGCTTCTTCTGAGTGACATTACCCACGTCAACCGAATTGGTGTATTCGCTCGGCCCGCCGATCATCCGGTGGTAGATGATGTACCCTGTGACATCGGGTTCGCTGTTGGCGTGCCACTTTACCAATACACAGCCGGGGCTGGTCTCGGACACCTGGACTTGCTGTGGTGGGGTGGGACCCTCGACGGGAGGGTTCGTGATCACCGAGGAGACTTCTTGCGAGTAGTCGCTCAGGTGGCCCAAAGCGTTTTTCGCTCGGAGCGCGAAATAATACGTGCCATTGAGCAACCCACACAGCGTTTCGCTTGTCAGCCGTCCAACCGACGCCGAGTCATCGTAGGATGAGGCCTCCCCACCTTCGACCGATTCCAACCCGAAATAGATTCTGTAGCCCACGACATCGGCTTCGGGATTGGCGCTCCAACTCAAGTGCGCGCACCCCGTGTCCGTACCTGTCGCTGTGATCCCTTCGGGTTTGGACGGCCGGCTCTGTCCCGTCGTGAAACTCCACGTAACACTCTTCGCGTTGGGCGTCGATGCCAAGTCTGATACGCTCACCTCGACCGTGACCAACGTCAGCTCGGGGAGTTCGCCCGCGGGTCTGCACACCACGGCGTACCGGGAGGGATCGCCGCTATAGGTGATCTGTGATGGAGCGGCACCGTTGATTCGAAGTTCCAACGACGTCGTGTCGACACCCGAACGGGCGTCCGAGAGCACAAAAAAGATCTCCGTGTTTTGCGATACGTCCGTCGCCCCGTCGGCGGGGCTCGCCACAAGAATCGCCGGTGGTTCCAGGTCGTCTCCCACGACGTCCACTCGCTTCTCTGTCGAGTAGTCGCTGAAGACACTCGTTGTGCTATAGGCCCGAACAGCAACGTACTGCGGTCCCGCCAGGAGCCCAAAGAGTTCTTTTGATCTGGTGTTTGCGACATCGACGGAGTCCTCATACTGGCTCGCATCACCCGCAACGACCGACTGCGCCCCGTTGTAGACAACGTAGCCGGCGAGGTCCGTCTCGGTGTTCGCCTGCCAGGTCACCGTCAAACATCCGGGAGATGTCTCCGACACTTGAACCTGCTGCGGCGGGCGCGGCTTTTCCGGCGCCGCTATGGTCACATCCGCCGAGACCTCTCCGGACAGCACGCTATATTGACCAGACGTGTTTTTGGCCCGCATCGCGAAGTAGTACGTCCCTTCGATCAGCCCGCAGACCATGTGAGATGTCGTCGAGCCCACAGTCAATGAATCGTCGTATTGAGACGCTACTCCGAGCGCCACCGAGGAGGTGCCAAAGTAAATGGTGTACCCGGCAAGATCCGTTTCCGGATTCGCCTGCCAGGTGACGGCGACGCAACCCGCGTTGCCCCCCTCGGCATGCAATCCGGCTGGAGCCGACGGTGGCACGGTTCCGGTCGTGAAGCTCCAGTTCCTGGTGGTCACATTCGGCGGTGACGCACGGTCGGACACCGATACGGAGACGTTTATCGTCGCGCTTGGGGGAAGATCGCCGTTGGGTTCACAAACAGCCGCGTAGCTCGATGGATCACCGTTGAACCTCACCCGAGCAGGTGCAGACCCGTCGATCAAGACCTCTACCGAAGATGTGTCTACGCCTGTTCGATCATCGGACAGTACGACGAAAACGTTTGTACCTATCGGATCGATATCGACGGCCCCGTTTTCAGGACTCGCCACGATGATGATCGGGCCTGTCAGATCAGGCCCCGCCATATGCATATGTTCTTCGACCGAATAGCCGCTGAGCTCGTGCCTTGCGTTGTATGCTCTCAAGGCGAAGTAATACGTCCCGTGAGAGAACGCGCATATCGTTCTCGTCGTCGTGTTGCCGACATCAACTGAATCGGAATAACTCGTAGTTTCGCCATTGACCACCGATAATGGACCGTAGTACACCACATAACCCGAGAGATCCGGTTCGGTGTTTGGGCGCCACGTTAGAGCTGCACATCCCGGCGCGGTTTCCAAAAGAGTCTGCCACACCGGCATGCTTGGCGGCCCAGTCGATTCACTGACGTTGATCGAACCATATTTTGTATCCGTCTTGCCCCCATCGTCGCTCACCGTGAGCACAACCTGATGCGTTCCCGCGATACCGTACTCGTGGACGACGTTCGAGCCGGTGCCCGTGGTACCGTCTCCGAAATTCCACGAGAACGACAACGGATCACCTTCGGGATCCGAAGCTGAAGCGTTGAAAGTGACGTCCAATAGAGCGAAGCCCGAGGTTGGAGTCGCGATGAAACTCGCGAACGGCGGAGAATTCGTCGCGAGTGCGATGAGCGAACCGATCTCGGTGCTTGTCAGAGCTCGATCGTAGATCCGGACATCGTCGAGCAGACCGTCGAATGCGAGGTCGGTTCCAGCGCCCGCAGGCTGATTCCCCAGAGCTGCGTACGCCGCGGAATTCGTGTCCACGATTCCGGTCTTGGTTGTCTCCGCCACGACAGTGCCATTCCTGTAGATCCGCATTTTGGCGCCGTCGTAGGTCGCCGTGATGTGGTACCACTGCCCCATCTGTACTTGGCCCGTCGATGTTTCGAGTGTTGTTGTCACGCCGCCCGCTTTGAGGCGGAATCGAAGCCCTGTGGAGTTGACCGTGCTTACCATCCAGTAATGATCCGTCTCCGCGGTCCCCCTTGTTTTCGAGACGAACCGGCCGTTCGGATGGTCAAAGTCATCCGCCCTGATCCAGAACGCGATCGAAAGCCCCGGGCCGTCCGGTATGTCCATCGTGCCGATGTCGACGTAGTCGTTCGCGCCGTCGAACTGAAGAGCGCCATCGATCTGTCCGCCCGACGGCCGCCAGGCCGGTCCGTTCACGAGCGTCCCATCGAAAGAACCCCAGGAGTCATCCGCCGTCCCTCCGGAACTCTCGCTCAAGGCCCACCGCCCCACCTCGAAACTGCTGAGCGGCTCAGAGGCGGTCACATAGAGGCTGCGTTCCGCCGAATAGGCACTGAATAGTCCCGACGTGTCGTAGGCCCGAACGGCGAAATAGTGTCGTCCCGGCGAGAGACTACAGATTTGCCTGGACGTCGCGTTGCCCGCGTCGACCGAATCCGAATACGCGCTCGCGCCTCCCTGCGCAACAGAAAGAAGTCCATCGTATACGAAATACCCGGCCATGTCGGCTTCCGTGTTCGCTTGCCATGATACCGTCACGCACCCCGGGGACGTTTCTGCCAGCGTCGGGCTGGCAGGCGGCCCTGGCGGGGTCGACGCGTTCTGTGTGAAGGTCGCCGTCACTGTTACGTTGCCAGTGATCGTGAGCGTCTCGGGGTTTTGGGTGCCAGTCAGACCGCCTGACCATCCTATGAACGACCAACCGGCATTCGGGACGGCTGTGAGAACAACCTGTTCCTCGTATGTGTAGGTGCTCTTGGACGGGGCCTTCGTCACTGTGCCACCCTGGCTGGGTGGGATCGTGAGCAGGTAAGTGTCTTGATTCTCGTCGATCTCGTAGGCGCCGATGTCAAAACCAGCGCCCAAGGGGCGGTCCGTACCCCCCATGTCGAAAGCCGGAGCTGCCTGGCCGGCAAAAGAAGCCACGCCCGTATCGTGGGCGCCGCTTCCGGCTTTGATGTGATAGTCGCCGGCCGAGTAGTTTTCGAACAGGTCGTTCAGGACTGCAGTAGACCAGGTGAGTGCAAGATTGTTCCCGACGCTATCGTTGGTTCCGTAATCCTCTATGGCGTTCGCCCCGTTCGTTGTTATGCAGATGTTGTTGAAGACGACACAATCCCTAGCATCATTCACGCCTCCGGACAGAATGACCGCGGTTTGCCCGTTGGACTTTATGAACGTGTTGTTGAAGACGACGTTACGGTGGGAACCCGTCGCGGGGCCCATGTCAGTATCGGAGTCCAAATGGATTTCATAGTCCTGGTTGTCGATATAAAGATTGTTGTATGCAAAACAATCATGGGCATTCATAAAACTTTGCCCGCTAGTCGCGTTGTTCCGAAACACATTGTTTCTAACGATTACTCCGGTAAGGATATAACCATCATCTCCGTTTACATGCAAAGCGCCCCTGTTTCCATAACATAAATTTCCATCTACGATTGTATTGTGGCTGGCAACATTAATGTAGATTCCGTGGTTGACGTTGTTGTAACAGGTATTGCCGATTACGTTACTATTAGGGGCACTAAAAGTTAGTATTCCGCAGTTCGTGTTCTCAGATGAGACACAGGCCCTAATCGTACCGCCGACACAGTTCTCTCCGAGCAGGATTCCGTATCTTGTGGACTTACGTACCGTGAATCCGTCTATCACGATCCCGTCTGCCCCACCATACGCTTCAATTCCATTCTTGCCGCTCGGAAGATTACTCCCGTCAACGATCACGCCGCGCCCCCAAGCCGCCACTACCATATTGGCGTTGTCAAATACGACTGTGTCCGTGATGTAATAAACGCCCGGAGCTACGCGGAGGCTATCACCACCAGAGACGCGTCCGTCTGCATAGTTGAGCGTCTTCCACGGTCCCTGGTTTCCGGTGGTATGGTGCGCATGCAGCCCGTCATAAGAGTCAAGCCCTTCCGTGACGTTAACGTAGTGCGTGTCAGCCCAAGCATACTGAACAAGGAAAAGAGCGGCTATAGCCACAAGAAGTATTCTCACGATGACCTCCTTACCAATCCCACTACGTCCCTTCTTACATCCGATTTGAATCGACGTTTCCCTACCGCCAATTGGGACCAGCGAGATGCTGGAACAAATGACCTTTCACGGCTGCGATCATCCCGGCGCCATTTGACTCGCCCGCGATTTCTTTTCGAGGTCACGCCAACCCGCGGGTCAATTTTCACGCCTTCCAGCCTTTGCAAAAAGCGACCATCGAGGTGTTTTTCTGCGAAACCCGTCACCTCGGTTTCCCTAACACCAAATAACACTTTAGACCCACCCCTCCCGTCTCCAAGGAACAACACGAAACGACAGCGAAAGGATAGCACTTGCAGGTTGCCATTCGCCTCGAAGCCCCTGGGCCGCGGGCAGCCACTTCCCAATTCATTGTGCCAGTTTGCCCCGTCGTCAAGCAAGAAACATGCTCCAGTAGACCATGTGGAGCCACCGTCTCCCAGTTTGTAACGTTCGCGAGTTGCCCAGATTCCGTCAAAAAGGGCGGGTTCGCCTACAAAACTTGTAGTGCGTTGGTCATGTTCCGCGTCAGACTGAATGCGATACAATCCGGCCCGAGACTGATCGACACTCCGAAACATGATCGATCCACGAAACGGGTGTACCATAACCAAGTCGACAGGCGCCGAGAGCATGGTCCGAAAGATCGCACGCAAGATGCCCCACACGTTTTCGTCTGACGACAACATCATCACCGTCTTGAAACGGTCTCGGGGCGAGGAGACTCTTACGTAGGTCTATTACACGTACGTCGGAGTGCCCATTAGCCTTGAATCGACTCTGTCTCATTCATGCTGACGTAGAATATCGCTTGGGTTCAAGACGAACACGTTCTCATCGGATAGAGTGAGAACCAGATCTTGTCGTCCACCACTGGGGTCCGCCCGCGGCGGCGCGTCAACAATCTTCACGCTGATATCGCCTCGGCAGGCGAGCTGCCGTATTCTGTGTTCCCCGCCGTACAGGAGGACGTTGAAACCGTTCATACGATACACCGAGTACTCTAGCTGCGAGCCCGGCGGGTTCAAAAGAACCGCGGTCCCATTAGTAGGCAGCTCCCTCACATACGGCACGATCTGATATAGCAGGCGCTTGGCCCGTTTTCCGTTGGAGACTAGTTGGAACGACTTGGTCTGCACCGCGATTACGTGACTGACTAGCAGGCCCGTAACGAGGACGAAGTACGCCGCACGCACGCTCTTTCTATGCCAGATCGCATTCTTGATCTCCCCAAGGGCGATCCCAACAATCACGCTGGCAAATGGGATCGCGGCGTAGGCATAAAGCTCGCTCACGTGATTGAGGCCGATTGCCGATGCAAATGTCAACGCACCGAGACATGCACATACGCCGGCGGTATTTCGCAAACTAGACAGTCGGCTCCCGTAGACTGCCGTGAACAGAAACACCGCTGTCGCCGAAAGGTAGAACAGGATCAACAGCGGGTTCACGCTCTTCGCCGCCGTATATAGCGCGACGCTCGACACAGGTACCGCAACTGTAAGTAAACACAACACAAGGTTCTTGAATATATTGAGCCCGATATGGAACTGATACACTTCTGCCCCGAGTCCAACGGAGATTCCAGGCTGAACGATCAGTTGCCGCGCGATCATATACAATATGAAAATGACTAGGAAAGGGGTCACGTGTACAAGCGACGCCCTCTGTTTGCGCGACCCGACGTTTGGAATAGCCCTCGCGAGAATCACGAGAGCGACGACTTGGATCAAAAGGGACGCGGCCGTCTCTTTGGACAGGAGCGCCATTCCAAAGAACAGAAGGCTGTACGAGTAATACTTGGTTCTCCGTGAGTCGATAGAATCGTTGCACAAGGTAGGGCTGGTCCTCCAGAAATATCGGTAGAGGCAAAAGAGAGCGAGGGACCTAAAGAGCCCATCGAGAACCTGGGATGATGTGTCGTTGCCCAGTACGGCGCTTACATTCGCTTGGGAGGCGATCATAAACAGAGAGCCAAAAACGGCCTGCAGTCGTGAGCTCCCAACATCCAGCAGAAAACTAAATACCAACCATGAAATCACAATCGTCGCTGCGAGGTGCACGAGGTGGATCGGCCAAGTTTGTGTGCCGAAAACGACCTGAACAAAAGCGGCGAAAGATGCTTCAATGGGACGATAGAAACCAAACGGGGTCGGGCGCCAGAAGCCACTGAAGAAGCCAGAAGCCGGTTGATCCTTGATGAGACGGAGGTCGTCTCCGAAACGTTCGGCCGAGAGGCCTGGGAGATAAAGCGCGAACCCGATGAGACAAAGAAAAGAGAGAAGGACGACGTCTCGCTGAGGATGAGTCCGTTGGAACTGTTTGGCGAAAGTCCTGAAAAGCACGATGGGAACACGGAATCTTTTCGACTCATTGTTTGTGCCAGAGAAGTGGTCGTTCCGGGTGAAGCTGTACCCCGCTGGAACAACGCCCCCCCGCACGGTGTATTCGGTTCGTGCCATACTCATTCCCGTCAAAGTCAATATTAGACCGGACAGGCGTTTGAATTGTTGACCGTCTGCCCGATCAAACCGAGATCAATTTCCCTCAAGCGATCGCGAACGTTTCGGCCGACCTATCTTGCAGCTTCGGTTCACCCCAATGCGCGCACTCGGAAAGGAACCCGCACATTCCAGCATTCCTCTCCAAGGAATGACCTCTCGAGAACAACCTGTCGGATCAAAGAGAGAACCTCCTCGTCGCTTCACCAGCTCCTCCTATCGTTATCATACCTCCGCCAGACCTGTGTCCAAGGAAATTGCGAGGGGTATCTTATAGAAAGCGTCCTTGCGTTTCCTCAAGGTGCTCGCGGCAACCCGCGGCGGCTCCAACGCCAGTACCTCAAAGGACCGGTCGTGTTTCAGGGGGCGGTTCCGTGAGTCCTCCCGTCCCGAAGAGACGGGCGCATTCAGCCAACGTCAACAGCACGAACAGGGGCGCAGCCGACCCGCTTCCATCCAATGCCGCCTGGATCACCCGCTGAATTGCGTCGCGGTCGAACAGGTCGGCAGCAAAGGCATCCAACGAAAAGCGCGTGTCGATGTATGTTTTCAGGTCACCCGACCCGGGTCCCGTACCCGTCGGTTCGGCACGGGTCGCTGTCCGACGGATCCGCTTCGCGACGTATAGTCGCGCCTGAACGGCCATGTCGACGACAAGGCTCGTGGACAGTCGGTGCCCAGTCTTTGCCCACGGGACGCCGGCAATCTCCGGAAAGGTCTGAAGGATCATGCGCTTGTAGACTCGTTGGCCGAACAGATGCCGGACCGGCAAACTCAACATTAGATCAACCACATCGTTATCTGTGAACGGCGTCACCTGTTCGACGACGTATCGATCCACAGCCGGGGAACTGAACGTAAAACGGCGCTGCCGCACGGTCATGTCCCAGAGATTGTGCGCCAGGGGCAGACGGTCTTCTTCTAGGGAGACAAGGGATCGTTCGATCCCCCGCACCATCTCAAGGTGCGCATCGTCCAGGAAGGACGATCTGAACAGCACACGAAGCGTGGGAAGGTGAAGCAACGAGCGTTTGGCAACTATGTGTTCCGCTAGCTGACGCTTGTTTCGAGCCAGAAACTGTCCCGGAAGCAGATGCCCCCCTGAGATCGCGTCTCCGAAATGTCCGTTGAATATGACGGCTGCCTTGGGCCGGATGTATTCGTGCTGGGCGATGGAGTACGTCTCGTTGAATGAAATGGATCCCTCCGTGCGCCACACCACACGGGGCAAGAGTTCCGTCAAGGAGATGTCGTCATACGCCAGACGATAGTGAGGGAAACCCAGTTTGGCGGCGAGTTCCCGACCATATCTCAGGTCAGGAGAATCATCCTTGCCGAAGGTGAAACTAGCGATGTCGCGGCGAACGCCTGCTAACGCCCCAGCGACTGCCCTGCTGTCGAGGCCGCCGCTAAGAAATATACCATAGCTCCGGGTGCCCTGAGTCCGCCGCGTCACCGCGCGAGACAAGCGGCGGCCGAGCTCCAGGGCCCCCTCCTCAAGAGACCGCACACCGGTTCGGTTGTCATAGGCGGGCCGCCAGTAACGTCGCGCAGTCACCCGGGAGTCCTTAAACTCAACCACCGAGCCCTGAGGCATCGCTTCGACCCCCGCAAACACGGTGCGGTCATCGAGATTGTGCCCGAACGCCATGAACTCAAGAGTGCCCATCGGATCGAACGGCGGGGTCCTGCCACGAGCCGCGAACAGCGCCTTTTTCTCGAGTCCGAACACCGCCAGACCATCAGCGCACCAATAGTAGAACGGCCTGTACGCCAACCGGTCGTTGAACACCTTAACGCTTCTGTTCGAACAATCATAGAGGAGCACGTTGAACTGGCCGTCGAGCCGTTTTACGAAGCCGTCGCCGTACTGCTGGCACAAGTCAAGGCACGCGCGAGCCGGGGACGGCGTCGCGACCTCCAGGTCCACGGTGGTCGCCTGCCACTCCTCGGCGAGGTTAGAGATCTCGCCGTCGAGGAAAAGCACAACGTTACCTGTCGCTGATATGGCCGGTTGGTCGAGGTTCCCGCATATTCCGTTCAGTAGATTAACAGCGGCGAATCGCTCGTCATGCCACTCACGAGCCACGTACTTCACGCCGACCACACCCAACACTCGGACGAGCCGCGCCGCCGCAGCGACCGTTTCGGTCGGTCGAGACGTCATGTCGAAAATGCCGGCGAGGTTTGGCATTTCTTTCCGCGACCTGCTGTCGGTGTGTCTGATGAACAGGGAATCCGACTGATTAACTCCACCCGAGAACTCAAGGCCAAAACGTAGCCCAGATTGGCCGTTCAAACCAGGATCATTTATTCCGCAAAGTCGGCCTCGGCTGCGGCTCAGATGAAATGCATTAGACACCCCGCTCCAAATGTGTACCGGACCCCTGGTTTCTGTACAACTAACATCTTAAACTGTTGATTTACGGACAAAGAAGACCGGCGTTGACACTTTATCACTTCTTCTCGCGCAACTCGATCTGCCCCAGGCTTTTTTCTAACACGTGCTGCTGGGGCGCCCCCTCCCCGATCTTCACGCGAAGCTCTTGGATTTTGGCTTCGTGCTCCATCCGCTCATCCCGAGTATTACTCCGCAGACCGTGTTCTCCCCCGTCGGAAACCGCACCACCAACGCCTCCAGCTCCGGCTGCTTGATCGCGTGCTTCGGGCACGGATCCACGTCGGGATCTGCTTCCAGAGCAGTAGAATGATCACCGCCGCCGGGCGTTCGGCGGTCCGTCGCTGAGGGTCTTGCTCTTGTCTAGCTTCGCTCCTTTGAACTGGAATTTCAGCATAATCCTCATAGCACCTGTCTAGTTCCGGAGCGGTTGTGAACCACACGCATCACTTGCGGAGCTGAACTACAACCGCACCCGCAAAGTGACGCAGGGGAGGCAGTGTGGTCAGGATTGCGTAGTCCAACCTCAGCGACAAGTCCCATAATTTCCGTGGTAGAAAGAGCTTCCGAGCTCGATGAGTCAGGCGATAGGGATAGATACGGCCGTGCGTCCAGCTCTCACACTCCCGTTCGATATCTTTGAGTCTCAAATTCTCCTCGCCGCTGGTTACGGAGGTCAGATTGAGACGCTGGCCGAGCCGAGTTTCTATCCATCCCTTGACCGCTTCGACAAGCCGCGATGAGGCCAGTGGCTCTAAAAATACTGCCACCCCCCCTGGTCGCAGCAGACGGTGCGCCTCTGACAATCCTTCGGCCAGCCCAACATGATGTAGTATGCCCAGGCCGTGAACAAGGTCAAAAGAGCACTCCGAAAACTCTGTCGCTGTGCAGGACATCACGCGGAAATCGATCTCCAGATTGTTGGCGGCGGCCATCTCTTGCCCCACACGTATGCCGATCTCGGAAATGTCGATGGCCGTCACACGAGCCCCAAGCATCGCGAAACAGGCCGCCTCTTGCCCTTGACCACAACCATAATCCAGCAAATCCTTGCCCCGCATGTCGCCCAGCAATCGCACAGCCCGCTGACACCAGTCCCATATCTGATGGGGATGCTTGTACCTTGCTAGCAACGTCGCATCGATTCGCGTGTCCCCGAGCATCCTTGCGTACTGCTTGTTGGCGAATTCCGCCTCCTCTCGTAGTCTCCCTATGTCCAACTTTGGATCCTCCCCGACTCCCCCCAAATGGAGTGCCAGTGTCCGTCTGGCGGCCGAAGTACATTCAGAACCTTCTTCCGCCTGGACCGCATCCCACCCATGGCCCCCCACGGGCCCTCAGGTTGACGCCCCGTTCACTCTATGAACCTTTCCAACGGCCCCGAGCAGACCAGCGTCAACGCCCCCCAAAAATCCTCACGAACCCCGAGAAAAACACCAAACCGACAACCGCGATCAACACCGAGAATAGAAAATCTCTTTTTTCGAATAGTCGAAAACTGTCCCCGCCACTCTTCTCAAACACCGAGGCAACTGACCCCGACAACCCTATCAACATGAAAAGAACATAATAGTATGAAACTGATTGGAACACAGATGTCACCACATACGCCAGAAACGCACAAAATATGGCGTCCGAATACAAACCCAGATGATTCTCCGGGCCTCCGGTTGCGTGAGCAGCTACGTGTTTCGTGTGTTTCATCGCCACATAAATCAAAAGAACCCAAGGCAGCAGGCCAAAGATGCCAAGTTCCGCAGCGCAATGTATGAACGCACTATGCGGAATCATAATGCCGGTGTCCTTGCTCCAGGCGTAGCAACCTATCCCAAACAGTGGATGAGATCGAAAAGAATTAAGCCCTGCCTCCCAAAGAGAAATCCGTAGACTCGCCGATGGTTCTCCTGGGGACAGTTCTTTCATCCGCGATGGTCCCAAAACCACCATTGCGACAAAAATAAGGGCCCCCAACGCGAGACCGCGAACCATGCCATAGCGCCTAATCACAAGATACGTCGCGAGACTGCCCATCCCGAACATCGCTCCTCGCGAGTTCGTCATGTAGATCGTGCCGACAATCACGATTATCGACACCACCAGAGAAGCTCTAAACAGTAAGCTCCGAGACCGTCGCAATTCCAAGAGCTGAAACGGAAGTACAACAAGAAGGGTCAGGCCGAGAATATTGGGGTCCTCAGTAGCGCCGAGCGCTATGACTCTCCCATGGTTCATGACATCGGCCAGACGATTAGGGTCCACATACTCTTTGAGTGGTCTGCCCGTAAAATGCTGGACGAGGCCGGTTACTGCTAAGAGCACGCAGGAGAGGACGAGAACAGTCATGAAGATCCTCAGCCTGCTTTCAGAAATGACCAGATTTCTGACGAGATAATACAGCACTATTACTACTGCGAACTCTTTCACCGCAGAGAGCGCGGAAGGCACATCCAGATGTGCTAAGTGCGAAATAACGATCGCAACGAAAAACCACAACAAGAAATAATCCTGAGGTAATCTCAGCAACACCGGCGCACGCCGTGCCTGTAACCCCTGCCTCACGAAAATGCTGGCAAACACCGCGCTGCCGACAATCAGCATTAGCGGCAAACCTTTCAATCCCGGTATGAACTCTTGAGGCCTGGTGAAAAGGAACAAGACAAAACAGATCAGACCTACAAACGGCTCGACAAAGAGAAGCGTGAAGACGACCGCAATAACGGCCAGTGCAACCGCCATATCCACAGAACGAAGCAGCAGAAACGCACAGAGAAGTGCCAACAAGCAGCACGCAAACAAACAAAACCCTATTCTGATCTGTTTTTCGAGCATGCACTCCCTAATCGCACGGCCATCGGAGACGCGACCGATCCATGTGCCGCGGAGCTAAGAAGATTTCCGTCCTCCAAGTACCCCCAGCCCGAAATCCCTCACCTGTCTGAACACCATGGCCGCAGAGCGCAGTGGGTAGAAGGACTCCGGATTCAAAATAAGCTTTTCCGTTA
>Ga0315275_10000640_pt1 | contig 29289 bp, 19 predicted proteins | sample YL17G03_0_MG_FD_205557 | JGI IMG/M metagenome (GOLD analysis project Ga0315275, IMG submission 205557) | Sediment microbial communities from Yellowstone Lake, YNP, Wyoming, USA - YL17G03_0 | ecosystem: Environmental > Aquatic > Freshwater > Lake > Sediment | place: USA: Wyoming | collected...
CCCGAGGAAGACCTCGCTCTGTATGATGTCCTTGATCTTCCTCTCCTTCGTCTCGGGATCCTCCTCGTTGATCACCAGGCGAAGCCGGGCCTTGAGCGGAGCGGCGTGCGTCAGATCCCTTTCCTTGCACTCCTCTTCGGAGTACTTCGACTCGCCGACGATGTACCCGTGGTACTCGAGAATGTACTTGCCCTTCGGCGATTCGATGGGAAACACCGAGCGGAAAACGGACTCGAGGCCCTGGTTCTTCCGCTTCTCCGGATCCGCGTTCGCCTGGAGAAAGTTCGAGTAGCTCTCCAGCTGGATGGCGAGCAGGTTGGGAACCTCCATGATGTCCGGGATCTTCGAAAAGGAGATCCGTCCGCTCGCATCCTTCGGGTAGTCCTGAACGCTCTCCACACTCTTCTTGATCATTGGCAACCTCGATGGTATCGACAGTCGTCACGCGGTCACTGCAAAAAAACGGCGCGATCGGAAGACCCGCGCCGGAACGGCCGCGGCCGCTACTTGATTTCGACAGCTCCGCCCACTTCTTCGATCTTCTTCTTGATCGACGCGGCCTCGTCCTTCGAGGCGCCTTCTTTGATCGGCTTGGGCGTGCCCTCGACCAGATCCTTGGCCTCTTTGAGTCCAAGACCGGTGATCGCGCGGACGACCTTGATGACCTTGATCTTTTCGGCACCGATGTTCGAAAGGATCACGTCGAATTCGGTTTGCTCTTCGACAGCCGCCTGCGCGGGAGCGCCCGCTGCGCCGCCCATGGGCATCGCCGCGATGGGCGCTGCGGCCGTGACTCCGAATTTTTCCTCGAGGGCTTTCACGAGCTCGGACATCTCGAGCAGCGTAAGTCCTTCGATGATCTCCATCGCCTGTTCGACGTTGCTTTTCTTGTCGGCTTTCGCTGCCGCTTTTGCTATAGCCATCCCTCTGACTCCTTACTTCAAGGGTTACTCACTACTCTCGCCTTGGACGTCGTGCGTCCCCGCACTTCCAGGCTCCGGCTGTTTTTTCTCAATAACAGCGTTGAGCGCATAGAGCAGGTTTCGCAGCGACCCCTGGAGAACGGATACAAGACGGTTGCCCGGCGACTTGATGTTGCCGAGCAACTTCGACATCAGCTCTTCTTTCGAGGGGAGCTTTGCCAACACCAGCACTTCCGCGGCGTCGATGACTTTTCCCTCGACGACACCGGCCTTGAGTTTCGGCGCTTGGAACTCCTCGGCGAACTTGACGAGAACTTTGGCGGCGAGATTCTCGCTCTCGCGGCTGATTGCCAAAGCCGTCGGGCCGTCGAAGTACTGCTCCAACTCCTCCGCCGGTGTCCCTTTGATGCTCCTTCGGGCGAGTGTGTTTTTCACGACGCGAAACTCCACACCGCTCTCACGACACAATCTCCGGAGCTCAGAGATTTTCTCAACGTTCAGCCCTGTAAAATCGTTCAGCACGACGGAACGCGCTTCTTTGAACAATTCCGCCAGCTCTTCGACCTGTTTGACTTTTTCTGGGCGCGCCATCCCGCAGACCTCCTAGACTGAACTTATCTCACCGCATTGATGACTTGTTGAGTGTCGAGCTTGACCGAAGGCCCCATGGTCGGTGACAGGCTCAGGCTCTTCAGATACCGGCCCTTGGCCGACGCGGGCTTCACGCGAAGCAGCTCGGTCACGAGCACCCTGACGTTCTCGAGGAGCTTCTCCGCGTCGAAGGACATCTTTCCGACGGGAACATGGATGTTCGAACCCTTGTCCACGCGGTACTCGATCTTACCCGCCTTGACTTCTTTTACCGCCTTGGCGACGTCGAACGTGACCGTTCCGCTCTTCGGGTTCGGCATGAGCCCCTTTGGGCCGAGAACGCGCCCCAGCTTGCCGACCTCTCCCATCAGGTCCGGCGTGGCGATGATGACGTCTATGTCCATCCATCCTTCCCGGAGTTTCGGGATGTATTCGTCGGCCCCCACGTGGTCCGCCCCGGCCTCCGACGCTTCCTTCTCCTTCTCTCCGCGCGCGAGCACGAGAACCCTGACCTTCTTTCCCGTTCCGTGGGGAAGGACAACGGTCCCCCGCACCTGCTGATCGGCGTGTCTCGGATCCACGCCGAGATTGGCGGATAGCTCGACGGTTTCGTCGAATTTCGCGGTGCCGAATTGCTTGAGGAGGGGCACAGCCTCTTCGAGAGAGTAATATTTCACCCTGTCGACGTTTTCCGCCGCCGCGTTGTACTTCTTGCCTCGTTTCATTTTTCGCTCCTTGAAAGACCTGTTGCGTCCACAAAGGTCCGACGCTTGTCCGCCCGCCCGGGGCCGCGATCACTTCTCTACGACGATCCCCATGCTTCGAGCCGTCCCTTCGATCATCGACACCGCCGCCTCGAGCGAGGTGGCGTTGAGGTCCGGCATCTTCGTTTTCGCGATCTCTTCGACCTGGGCCATCGTCACTTTTCCCACCTTGTTCTTGTTGGGTTCTCCCGACGCCTTCGCAAGGCCGGCGGCTTGCTTTAGCAATACGGGGGCGGGCGGCGTTTTCGTGATGAACGAAAACGACCGGTCGGAGTACACGGTGATCACGACCGGGATGATGAGACCCGTCTGCTTCTGCGTGGCCGCGTTGAACGCCTTGCAGAACTCCATGATGCTCACGCCGTGCTGGCCGAGCGCCGGACCCACCGGAGGCGCAGGCGTTGCGTTCCCGCCGGGGATTTGCAGTTTGATCAGCTTGATTACTTTCTTCTTGGGTCTTGCCATGGTCGTCTCCTGTTCAACATCGGTGATCCAAAAATTTCCCGCGGCGTTCGTCCATCCGCCGGACGAACCGGACTTCTCCAGGTCCTCAGATAGGTTCGACCTGGAGGAAATCGAGCTCTACCGGGGTTTCCCTGCCGAAGATACTGACGAGAACCCGGAGTTTGCCTTTCTCCACGTTGATCTCGTCGACAACGCCGCTAAAATCGCTGAACGGGCCGTCCTTGATCCGAATGTGCTCGCCGAGCGTGAAGGGGATCTCGTGAGCGATGGTCTCCCTGTCCCTGTCCATCCTCCCGAGGATCCGTTCCACTTCCCCTTCGGACAAAGGCTGCGGCTTCGTGCCGGTTCCCACGAAACTTGTCACACCGGGGATGCCGTTGACGAGGTGCCACGAGTCCTCGCTCATAAACATTTCGATCAGGATGTAGCTCGGGAAGAACTTCCGTGTCGTGATTGTTTTCTTCCCCTTCTTCATTTCGGCCACTTCTTCGGTGGCAACGATCAACCGGCCGAACTGATCCTTGACGGTCGACGTCTTGATCATCTTGAGTATGTTCTCTTTGACCTTGTTCTCGTGGCCCGAGTACGTGTGGATCACGTACCACTTCATGGGCAACTGGCTCTCCGGCCTCTCTTCCACCGTGCCGGAAACAGCTTTGCCCGCTGCTTCCTTCTTCCGCGCAGCCCCCGTTCCCTTCTTCTTTGCGGCCGGCGCCGTCTTTTTTCCCTTCGCCGAGGTCTTCGCCCCGGCAGATTTTCGGGCCGCGGGCTTGACTTCGGTTTCGTCGGCCACGACCGTGTCGTCTTCCGCTACCCTGACCTCGTCCGTTGCCGATTCGGCCACATCAACCTCGGTCACGCCGGCTTCCGCGGCGTCGACTTCGGTCGCATTGTTTTTCCCGTCTTCCGCCTCCGCGGACACCGGTTCTTTCTTTTCGTCATCCATAGTGATCTCTCGCCTCACGATACGAATGGTGGGAACGGGTACGATCTGCGGTACCCGATCCGTTCCAGGACTTGGTTTTCCTCTACCGGAATACGAGCTTGATAATGCTGCTCAGGATCTGATCGACGATTCCGATGAAAATCGCCAACAGCATCGAGGCAACGACGACGACACGTGTGGCGTCTTTGAGCTCCCCCTTGTTCGGCCACGTCACCTTCCTGAGCTCGACCCGCGTTTCAGCCAAGTAGCTTTTGACTTTCTCGACCATCGACGTCCTTTACTGTTTGCAGCTTGTACTCCCCTGGGCGCCGCCTCGCGTATATCACCCGCGGTACATCTTCCCTGGCTTATCACCCGGGCGCCGACACTTACAGGGGCCGATGAGCGCCGTGGTGCAGGACATGGCAGGCCCGGCAGGAATCGAACCCGCAACCCCCGGTTTTGGAGACCGGTGCTCTACCAATTGAGCTACAGGCCTGCCGACACCGTCCGTTGTTTCGCGTGTGGGCTACCTCGTCTCCTTGTGTTCAGTGCGCTCGTTGCAGCTCGGACAGTATTTCTTCTGAACGAGCCGGTCGGCGTGTTTCTGCTTGTTTTTCTTTGTCGTGTAGTTCCGCCGTTTGCATTTCGAACACGCGAGAACGACGGAATCCCTCACGATCCACCTGTGTTTCAAAGAGTCTGGTTGGGGCCTGATGGTGTTTTCGTTCTCCTCGCGCGTGACCCTGTGAGCTCTCCGCAGCCACGGAGCCTATGCGCGAAAGTCGAACGAAAACACCATCAGGCCCCCCTCACACACTTACGCGATCACCTCGATCACCACTCCTGCTCCCACCGTCCGCCCGCCCTCTCGGATCGCAAACCGTAGCTCCTTCTCCATCGCGATCGGCATAATGAGCTCCACCACCAACTCCGCGTTGTCCCCCGGCATCACCATCTCCACTCCCTCCGGCAACACCGCCACCCCCGTCACATCCGTCGTCCGAAAATAAAACTGCGGCCGGTACCCATTGAAAAACGGCGTGTGCCGGCCCCCCTCCTCCTTCGTCAACACGTACACCTTCCCCTTGAACTTCGTGTGCGGCGTGATCGACTTCGGCGCCGCCAGCACCATCCCCCGCTCCAACTCCTCCTTCTCGATCCCGCGCAGCAACAACCCTATGTTGTCCCCCGCTTCCGCTCGGTCCAGCGTCTTCCTGAACATCTCCACGCCCGTCACCACCGCCTCCTTCGTCTCCTTGATCCCCACTCGCTCCACCTTCTCCCCAACCTTCACCGTCCCTCTCTCCACTCGTCCCGTCCCCACCGTCCCTCGTCCCGTGATCGAAAACACATCCTCCACTGGCATCAAAAACGGCTTGTCCACTTCCCGTACCGGCAGCGGCACATACTCGTCCACCGCTTTCATCAACTCCCGTATGCAGTCGCCCTCCGGCCCCTTCGGGTCCCCCTGCAGCGCCTTCCACGCCGACCCTCGCACCACCGGCACCTCATCCCCCGGAAACTCGTAGTTCGAAAGGAGCTCCCGAACCTCCAGCTCCACCAGGTCCAAAAGCTCCGGATCGTCCACCACATCCACCTTGTTCAAAAACACCACGATGTACGGCACGTTCACCTGGCGGGCCAACAACACGTGCTCCCGCGTCTGCGGCATGGGACCATCCGCCGCGCTCACCACCAAGATCGCCCCGTCCATCTGCGCCGCTCCCGTGATCATGTTCTTGATGTAGTCCGCGTGCCCAGGACAGTCCACGTGCGCGTAGTGCCGCTTCACCGTCTGATACTCCACGTGCGCCGTCGCTATCGTCAAAATCTTCGTCTCGTCCCGACGCCCGTGCGCCTCCGATGCCTTCGCCACCTCGTCGTACGATACGAACTTCGCCAACCCCATGCTCTCCGCAACCTTCGTGATCGCCGCCGTCAACGTCGTCTTCCCATGATCCACGTGTCCTATCGTCCCGACGTTCACGTGCGGCTTCGTCCTCTCAAACTTCTGTCGAGCCATCTCCTCCTCCTTAGCTATTCGCGGCTTTGCCGTGGAAACTACTGGTAAGTTCGTCGGCAATGTCTTTGGGTAGCTTCTCGTATCGTGAAAATTGCATCGTGTACACCGCCCGTCCCTGCGTCAGCGAACGCAGCGCGGTAGCATAACCGAACATCTCCGAAAGCGGTACCCGCGCCGCGATGACCTGTGCGTCGGACCGTCTGAACATACCGCCTATTTTCCCCCGTCTCGAGGTGACGTCCCCCATGACGTCCCCCATGTATTCTTCCGGCACCACGATCTCGATATCCATGATCGGCTCGAGGACGACCGGCTCGGCGTCGAGCATGGCGTCACGTGTCGCCCTCGACGCGGCCATTCGGAAAGCGAGATCGCTCGAATCCACCTCGTGATACGACCCGTCCACCACCCTCGCCTTGACGCCGATGACCGGATAACCGGCGATGACACCGGACGTCAGCGCGTCTTTCACGCCCGCCTCCACGCCGCGGATGTATTCCCTGGGGATCGTCCCGCCGACGGTTTTGTTCTCGAATACGAAGTCGTCGCTGTCGGGGTTCCTCTCGATTTCGAGCACCACATGACCGTATTGCCCGTGACCGCCGCTCTGCTTAATGAATCTGCCTTCAGCGCGTGCGTGGATCTGAATCGACTCCTTGTAGGCGACTTGAGGCCTGCCCACACTCGCGCCGACCCTGAACTCGCGAAGCATCCGGTCGACGAGGATCTCGAGATGGAGTTCTCCCATCCCCGAAATGATCGTCTGGCCTGTCTCCGGGTCCGTTTTCACACGGAACGTGGGATCCTCTTCGCTCAACTTGTCCATGGCTTCGATGAGCTTGTCCTGATCGGCTTTGGTTTTCGGCTCGATCGCAACGGCCATCACCGGCTCGGGAAAGTGCATCATCTCGAGCATGATCGGATGCTTGATATCGCATATCGTGTCGCCCGTGCCCGCCTTCCTCAACCCCACGACCGCGGCGATGTCACCCGAATAGACCGCTTCCTGTTCTTCACGCTTGTTCGCGTGCATCTGGACGAGCCGGCCGAGACGCTCCTTCACACCCGTAGTGACGTTCACGATCGTACCGCCTGTCTTCGCCACACCGCTGTACACACGGATGTACGTGAGTTTCCCGATGTAGGGATCCGTCTGGATCTTGAAAACGAGGGCGGCAAACGGTTGATCGTCGCCGCACTTCCTCGTCTCGGGCTTTTTCTTGTACGGGTTGACCCCCGTCGCCGGCGCGATATCCATTGGCGACGGGAGATACGCAACCACGCCGTCGATGAGTCTCTGGACGCCCTTGTTTTTGAACGCCGCGCCGCAAAACACGGGAACGAGCTCGACTTTCAACGTGCCCTTACGGATCGCTCGCATGATCAGTTCTTCGCTCGAATCCCCGTGATGGACGAAATCGTGCATAAGACCGTCGTCGAACTCCGCGAGGCTCTCGAGCATTGTTTCGCGGTATTCCCTGGCGAGAGTCTGGAGATCGTGGGGGATTTGCTCTTCCGAGAACGTCGCGCCCTTCGTCTCCTCGTCGTAGAAGTACGCCTTCATCTTGACGAGATCGATGATCCCGGTGAAAAGATCCCCGCTCCCCACGGGAAGTTGGACCGGAACGGCGTTCGCTCCGAGCCTTTCCCGGATCATGGAGACGGCGTTGTAGAAATCGGACCCCATACGGTCCATCTTGTTCACAAACGCGATCCGCGGCACGCGGTACTTGTCCGCCTGGCGCCACACGGTCTCCGACTGCGGCTCCACGCCGCCCACCGAACAGAAAACCGCCACAGCTCCGTCGAGCACTCTGAGGCTCCGTTCGACCTCGACGGTGAAGTCCACGTGGCCGGGCGTATCGATGATGTTGATCCGATGGTTCTCCCAGAAACAGGTCGTCGCGGCGGACGTAATCGTGATGCCCCGCTCCTTTTCCTGTTCCATCCAGTCCATCGTGGCCGCGCCATCGTCCACTTCGCCGATCCGACGCGTTTTGCCGGTGTAGAAAAGGATCCGCTCGGTAAGCGTAGTTTTACCCGCATCGATGTGGGCCATGATGCCGATGTTTCGGACTCGTTCTAGAGGCACCAATCGCGGCATTTCAGTCCAACTGCCCGACCGGTCTCGCCGACCGATCGAACAACCGGTGCTCGATTGGTCAGAGGATGACCGCGGGGCTCTTGGGGGTTAGAAAGGTTCGGTGTTCAGCACACCAGATCACAAACACTACGGATGTCCTAACTGCTTAACCTTAAGAAGCCGAAGAACCCTATGTTTGTGCTTCCCAAGCTTCGATCGAAAAACGGGACGGCGCGTCGAACTTCCGGCGGGGCTTGCTACCACCTGAAGTGGGCGAACGCCCTGTTCGCCTCGGCCATTTTGTGAGTGTCTTCCCTCTTCTTGACGCTCGGACCCTCGTTTCGGGCGGCGAGCATCAGCTCGTTGGCGAGCCTCTCCGCCATCGTTTTCTCGGAGTGGCTCCGCGCGTAACCGGTGATCCACCGCATCGCAAGGGCTATCCGTCGATCGGGACGCACCTCGACGGGGATCTGATACGTCGCCCCCCCCACTCGCCTGGAGGCGACTTCGAGGACCGGCCTCACGTTGTCGATGGCCTTGTGGAAGACCTCGAGTCCCTTCTGTCCGCTTTTTTTTTCAATGATGTCGAATGAGTCATAGACGAGGTTCTCCGCCACGGACTTCTTGCCCCTGCGCATCACGTAGTTGATGAATCTGGCCAACGTGACGTCGTTGTACTTGGGGTCCGGTTCTATCTCTCGTCTCTTGATCGCTTTTCTTCTTGGCATGTCTACTCTGCTTTTCGCGTTACGACTTCGGCTTCTTGGCGCCGTACTTCGACCGGCTGTTGTGCCTGCCCTCGACACCCGTGGCGTCCAACACGCCGCGGATGATGTGGTAGCGGACACCGGGCAGGTCCTTCACACGTCCGCCCCTTATCAAAACGATCGAGTGCTCTTGCAGGTTGTGCCCTTCGCCCGGGATGTACGCGGTCACCTCGAAACTATTCGTGAGCCGCACGCGAGCGACCTTGCGGAGCGCCGAGTTCGGTTTTTTGGGAGTCATCGTATAGACACGCGTACAAACGCCCCGCTTCTGTGGACACCCCGCCATCGCAGGGGTCTTCGTCTTGACCTTTTGCGGGCTCCGCCCGAATCGAATCAGCTGGTTGACAGTCGGCACAGATTACCTCTCGAACTAGGTTATACGAACCCGCTGGACCTGCTGCCTGTGGAAAACTTCCACAAGTGCAAATCTAACAACAAGTTAGCTCTATTTTCAGAGTAGTTCGGCCAGGATACTCCCAGGCAAGAAAGTAGAGCAAGCGAAGTATCGAATCTATCTCTAAGTCCATAAGCTGTCAAGCGATTTCGTGTGCAGCCGCCGATATTTTTCCGCCGTTCCCAACCTTCTTTCCGCCTGTTTTTTTCCCGTCCAAGGGGTTTTTTTCGGCGACCGGCTCCTTACTCTTCACCTGCTACCTTCTGTATCGCCGAAAGAGGTTCCTGGTCTTCCTCCGCGGGCTCCGCACCCTCGTCGAACGAGCTCTCCATTGCTTCATCTTCCTCGACCTCGACCTCGATCCGGTCGTATTTCTTGAGCCCAGTGCCCGCCGGGATGAGGTGTCCCATGATCACGTTTTCTTTGAGCCCGTGGAGGTAGTCGGTCTTGCCGCGCACCGCTGCATCGGTGAGCACCCGGGTCGTCTCCTGAAAGCTCGCGGCCGAGATGAAGCTCTCGGTGCTCAGAGACGCTTTGGTGATCCCGAGAAGCATCGGCTTGAACGTCGCGGCGCGTCCACCTTCCCTCAAAACCCTCTCGTTCTCGTCGCGGAACGTCATCTTGTCCACCAGGTCGCCTTCGAGGAACGAGGTGTTCCCCGAGTCCTCCACCTGGACCTTTTGGAGCATCTGCCTCACGATCGTCTCGATGTGCTTGTCGTTGATTTTCACGCCTTGAAGCCGATAGACCTCCTGGATGCCGTTGACGAGGTACTCCTGGGCGGCGTTCACTCCCTTGATGTTCAGAATGTCGAACGGGTTGATGGGTCCCTCGGTCAGATTGTCGCCCGCTTCCACGCGGTCTCCCTGGTAAACTCTGAGGTGCTTGCCCTGCGGTATCACGTAGCTCTTTTCCTCACCGTTCTCGTTCTTGACGATGATCTTACGCATCCCTCTCGAAATCGGGCCGAATTCCACGACGCCGTCGATTTCGGAAATCGTCGCCGATTCCTTTGGCTTGCGGACCTCGAAGAGCTCCGCCACGCGGGGCAACCCGCCCGTGATGTCGCTCGTGCGGCTGATGTCCTTCGGGATCTTGCAGAGCTGGGCTCCCGCACGGACTTCCTGGCCGTCCTTGACGAGAAGGTACGCGCCGGTCGGGACGATGAAATTGCCGACCACTTTTCCCGCGCTGTCGACGATCTGGAGCTGGGGGTGGTGCTTCTTGTCGCGGTCGTCGATGATCACCATCTGCATCTTTCCCGTTTTCTCGTCGATCTTTTCCTTGACCGTCACGTCTTCGATGGTGTCCACGTACTGGACGATCCCCTTTTTGTCGGACAGGATGACGTCCGAGTAGGGATCCCACTCGTAGATCACATCGCCCTTCTGGACGATGTCCCCCTCTTTCCTGAGGACGTCCGCCCCGTAGGGAACGCCGAACCGCGAGCGCACACGGTCACCTTCGTCGAGAATCAACACCTCACTCTTGCGGCTGACGACGATCTCCCGACCGCTTTCGCTCATGACGGCGCGGAGATTCCTGAAGCTTATTCTGCCGGAGTGGTTCGAAACCTTCTGCGTTTGCTCGACGATTCGGCTCGCCGTGCCGCCGATGTGGAACGTCCGGAGGGTGAGCTGGGTGCCCGGCTCTCCGATGCTCTGGGCAGCCACGACGCCAACCGCCTCTCCGATCTCCACGAGAAGGCCCGTGGCGAGATTTGTCCCGTAGCAGAGGCTGCACACCCCTCGTTTGGCCTCGCAGGTGAGCACGCTTCGAATCTTGACCTTGTCGACCCCCCGGTCTTCGATCTCGGTGGCGACGTCGGGGGTGAGTATCGTATTCGCTTCCACGACCGGTTCGCCGTTCACGGGATCGAGAACGTCGTCGACGCAGACGCGACCGAGGATACGGTCGGAGAGCGCTTCGATGATCTCTTCGCCCTCCTTGAGGGCGCCGATGTCGATACCCATGATCGTCCCGCAGTCGTGCCCGGTGATGATCACATCCTGAGCGACGTCGACAAGGCGGCGCGTGAGATACCCGGCATCGGCGGTTTTCAGAGCCGTATCGGCGAGACCTTTGCGCGCGCCGTGGGTCGAGATGAAGTACTGAAGCACCGAGAGCCCCTCGAGGAAGCTCGCCACGATCGGCATCTCGATGATTTCGCCGATCGACCCGGTGATCTTCTTTTGCGGTTTCGCCATGAGACCGCGCATACCGGCGAGCTGTCTCGCCTGCTCCTTGCTGCCTCGGGCTCCCGAGTCGGTCATCATGAAAATCGAGTTGAACCCCGCGCGGTCCTTGCGGAGACCTTCGAACATCACCTCTCCAACTTTCGACGTGATCTGCGTCCAGGTGTCGATCACCTTGTTGTACCGCTCGCCGTCCGTGATGACGCCTTCCTCGTGCTGGCGCGTGATCTCCTCGACCTCTTTTGTCGCCTGTTCGACGAGAGCTTCCTTCTCAGCCGGAACGATGAGGTCATCGACGCCGATCGTAAGCCCGCTCTTCGTGGCGTACTGGAAGCCGAGATCTTTGAGACTGTCGAGGAACTCGATCGTCCGCTCGAGTCCGAGCGTGTGGAAACACGTCGACACGAGGTCGGTCACCGACTTCTTGTCGAGAACCTCGTTGATGAACCGAAGCGGTTCCGGAACGATCCCGTTGAAGATCACACGGCCGGTGGTCGTCTTCACCATATTGCCGTCGATCCGCACCCCGATTTTCGCGTGGAGATCGAGCTCTCCCACCTGGTGGGCAAAGAGGACCTCTACCGGCGAGTAGAACTTTTTCCCCTCTCCCTTTGCTCCCACGTGGGCCATGGTGAGGTAGTAGATTCCGATCACCATGTCCTGTGACGGGGTGGCGAGCGGCTTTCCATTCGCGGGCGAGAGGATGTTGTGGGCGGATAGCATCAATGTCCTCGCCTCGAGCTGCGCCTCGTAGGAGAGCGGGACGTGCACCGCCATCTGGTCTCCGTCGAAGTCCGCGTTGAACGCCGCACAGACCAGCGGATGGATACGGATCGCCTTGCCCTCCACGAGCACCGGCTGGAACGCCTGGATCCCAAGACGGTGGAGCGTCGGGGCGCGGTTGAGGAGCACGGGGTGCTCGGTGATGATCTCTTCGAGGATGTCCCACACCTCGGGGCTTTCCTGCTCCACGAGCCTCTTCGCGCTCTTGACCGTCTGAACGTAGTTCTTCTCTTCGAGCTTGCGGATGATGAACGGCTTGAAAAGCTCGAGGGCCATGCTCTTCGGAAGCCCGCACTCGTGGATCCTCAGTTCGGGGCCGACGACGATCACGGAACGGCCCGAATAGTCCACACGCTTGCCGAGAAGGTTCTGGCGGAAACGGCCCTGCTTGCCCTTGAGCATGTCGCTCAAGCTCTTGAGCGGACGGTTGCCCTGGCCGCGCACGGCGCGGGAACGACGGCCATTGTCGAAAAGCGCGTCGACGGCTTCCTGGAGCATCCTCTTCTCGTTCCGGAGAATCACTTCCGGCGCCTTGATCTCGATGAGCTTTTTGAGCCGGTTGTTCCGGTTGATGACACGGCGGTAGAGATCGTTCAAATCGGACGTGGCGAACCGGCCACCTTCGAGAGGAACGAGGGGCCTGAGCTCCGGCGGAAGAACAGGGATGACGTCCATGATCATCCACTCGGGTTTGTTTTTCGAATTGCGGAACGCTTCGACGACTTTGAGTCTCTTCAACAGATCTTTCTTCCGCTGCACGGATGACTCCAGCTGGATCTGGCTCCGCAGATTCTCGGAAAGGTTGTTGAGATTCACCGTCCTGAGGAGCTCGCGAATCGCTTCCCCACCCATCATCGCTTTGAGCTTTTTGTCCTTCTCTCGAAGCTCCGCATACGCGTCCTCGGAAATCAGCTGCTTCACACGGAGAGTGGAATCGCCGGACTCCACCACCACGTACGACTCGTAGTAGAGAATCCGCTCCAGGTCCCGGATCGTCAGATCGAGAAGGTGGCCGATCCGGCTGGGAAGGCCCTTGAAGAACCAGATGTGAGAAACCGGGACGGCGAGTTCGATGTGGCCCAACCGTTCGCGCCGGACGTTTGCGCGCGTGACCTCGACGCCGCACCGGTCGCAGATCACGCCTTTGTATCGAATCCTCTTGTACTTGCCGCAGCTGCACTCCCAGTCCTTCACGGGACCGAAGATTCTCTCGCAGAAGAGGCCGTCTTTTTCCGGTTTGAACGAACGGTAGTTGATCGTTTCCGGCTTCAACACTATACCGAAGCTCCATTCACGGATTTTCTCCGGCGATGCCAGCTGTATACGGATCGCTTTGAAGTCGGTGGGCTTTCTTCTATCCCTATCGAGTGTTCCTGCGTACACGGAGATCCTCCTCTAACGGCTCTCTGCGTCGTTAAACGGGACTAGCCTCTCACCAGCTCAACATCCAACCCCAGGCTCTGCAACTCTTTGATGAGAACGTTGAACGACTCGGGAATACCCGGTTCGGGCGGGTTCTCACCTTTGACGATCGCCTCGTATATCTTCGCCCGGCCCTGAATGTCGTCCGACTTGACGGTCAAGAGCTCCTGGAGACAGTAGGCGGCGCCGTACGCCTCGAGGGCCCAGACCTCCATCTCGCCAAACCGCTGGCCGCCGAATTGGGCCTTGCCGCCGAGCGGCTGCTGGGACACGAGCGAATAAGGACCAATCGAACGGGCGTGGATCTTGTCGTCGACGAGATGCGACAGCTTCATCATGTAGATAAATCCGACGGTAATCTCCTGGTCGAAGTGGTCTCCGGTGCGGCCGTCGTAGAGCACCGATTTGCCGCTCTCGGGAAGACCGGCTTCCCTGAGAGCCCGTTTCGTCTCGATGATCGACGCGCCGTCGAAGACGGGACAACTGACTTTGTAGCCCATCAATCTCGCCGCCCAACCCAGGTGTGTTTCGAGGATCTGGCCGACATTCATACGGCTCGGCACGCCGAGAGGGTTGAGCACGATGTCCACGGGTGTCCCGTCGGGCAGGTGGGGCATGTCTTCCAGAGGAACGATCTTGGCCACCACACCCTTGTTTCCGTGACGCCCGGCCATCTTGTCGCCGACGGAGAGCTTTCTCTTTCTGAAGACGTATACTTTCACCAGCTTGGACACACCCGGCGGGAGCTCGTCGCCCCGCGTGATCCGCTCGACTTCCTTCTCGTGCTGCACATCGACCCTCTCGATCGCCTTGGCCGCGGTGTCCATGACGACCTGGATCTGTCGGTCGACCTTCGGGTCCTTCACGATCGCCACTCCCCACTGGAGGTTGTCGACGTCGAGCTCGTCAAAGAATTTTTCATTGATCTTACGGCCCGATTTCGCGATGAGCTCGCCGGTCTCGGCATTGACGAGCTTCTCACAGGTCTCGCCAACCATGACGCTCCGGAGCTTGCGTTTCCGGATGTCTTTGATCCGCTCAATTTCCTTTTCCTTCGCTTTCTTGAGCTTCGTGAGCCGCTGTTTGTCCTGCGAGCGCGACCTGTCGTCCCTCTCCTTGCGAGAGAACACTTTGATGCCGACAACGATGCCGTCCATCCCGGGCGGCGCCTTGAGGGACGCGTCGCGGACATCGCCCGCTTTTTCTCCGAATATCGCCCTGAGGAGCCTCTCCTCGGGAGAGAGATCCGTCTCGCCCTTGGGGGTCACTTTGCCGACGAGGACGTTGCCCGCTTTGACGTGGGCACCGATCCGGACGATCCCGTCCTCGTCGAGGTTACGGAGCGCCTCTTCTCCGACGTTCGGTATCTCGCGTGTGATCTCTTCGATACCCGCCTTCGTGTCCCGGACCTGACATTCGAACTCCTCGATATGGATGCTCGTGAACTTGTCGCCTCTGAGAAACGACTCACTCACCACGATCGCGTCCTCGAAGTTGTATCCGAGCCACGGCATGAACGCGACGAGAATGTTCTGCCCCAGCGCGAGCTCGCCTTGATGGGTGGCGGGTCCGTCGGCAAGAACGTCGCCGGCTTTCACACGGTCGCCGACTTTGACGAGAGGTTTTTGGTTGATACAGGTATCCTGGTTGGAGCGCTTGAACTTCGTCAGCGAATACTCGTCCATTCCCTCGAACCGGGAGAAATCGTCCAGCGATTCTTTCGAAGACTGGGGGCTCACCACGATCAATTCGCCGGTCACCGACACGACCTTGCCGCTGCTTCTCGCCGTAACGAGAATTCCGGAGTCCCTGGCGATCTTGCCCTCCATTCCAGTGCCGACGAGGGGCGCCTCGGTCCTCAGCAACGGCACGGCCTGACGCTGCATGTTGCATCCCATGAGCGCGCGGTTGGCGTCGTCGTGCTCGAGAAACGGGATGAGGGACGCCGCCGCGCTGACGAGCTGCTTCGGCGACACGTCCATGTACTGGACCCGCTTTGGCGTAACGATGGGAAAATCGCCACGCAGGCGGCAGAGCGCCGACTCCTTCAGAAACTTGCCGTTGTCATCGAGCGGGGCGTTGGCCTGGGCGATGATGCACTCGGCCTCTTCGTCCGCGCTGAGGAACTCGATGTCCTTCGTGGCGATCCCGTTCACCACTCTGCGGTACGGCGTTTCGAGGAAGCCGTACTGGTTGATCCGCGCGTAAGTGCTCAGCGAGCTGATCAAACCGATGTTGGGCCCTTCGGGCGTCTCGATCGGACACATCCGGCCGTAGTGGGTAAAGTGAACGTCGCGAACCTCGAAACCGGCGCGCTCGCGAGTAAGCCCTCCCGGACCCAGCGCTGAGAGCCGGCGTTTGTGCGTGAGCTCGGCGAGCGGGTTGGTTTGATCCATGAACTGCGAGAGCTGGCTGCTTCCAAAGAAAGACTGAACCACGGCGGACACCGTCCGCGCGTTGATGAGATCGTACGGCGTGATCTGCTCGCTCTCCTGCTGTAGAGCCATACGCTCTTTGACGATCCTCGTCATGCGGGCGAGCCCAATCGAGAACTGGTTGGCGAGAAGCTCGCCGACGGACCGGATTCGCCGGTTGCCGAGGTGGTCGATGTCATCCGGCTCAGCATCGGTCTCTTTCATATCGAGGAGGCAGGCGATAACGGCGATGAGGTCCGCCTGGTCGAGGGTCGTTTTCGACTCGGGGACGTTGAGCTTCAAACGCCTGTTGATCTTGTACCGCCCTACATTGGCCAGGTCGTACCGTTTCGGGTTGAAGAACATACGGGCGAGAAGCGACTTGGCCGTCTCGAGGTTCGGGGGATCCCCGGGGCGGATGAGGTTGTAGATCTTCTTTAGCGCCGTCTCCTGATCGGGGCAGTTGTCCTTGGCCAGGGTTTTGAGAATCACGTCGTCCTCGGAACTGAGGTTCTCCGCGTAGCGAACGCACGGGACCATCTGGTATTTCGCCGCGCGGATTTTCTCGAGGTGCGACCTCGTGATCGACTGACCGGTTTCAAGTATAATTTCGCCGGTTTTCTTCTCCGTCACGTCCTGGACGGCCACGCGGCCCACGATCTCGTCGTCCTTCTTGCTCGTCCGGGGCGTGATCTTGACGTTCTCAACCTGATGGAAGAGCCGGATGATCGCCGAGTTCTTGTCGAACCCCATCGCTTTCAAGAGGATCGTGACCGGTATCTTGCGGCGCCGATCGATGTTCACGAACATCACGTCGTTGATGTCGACCGTGAACTCCACCCACGAGCCGCGGTACGGGATGATCCTTGCGTTGAAAAGCCGTTTTCCGTTGGGGTGAATCTCGTCTCCGAAAAACACGCCCGGTGACCGGTGGAGCTGGCTGACGATGACCCGTTCCGCCCCGTTTATGATGAAGGTGCCCTTGTCGGTGAGGAGGGGAATCTCCCCGAGGAAGACCTCGCTCTGTATGATGTCCTTGATCTTCCTCTCCTTCGTCTCGGGATCCTCCTCGTTGATCACCAGGCGAAGCCGGGCCTTGAGCGGAGCGGCGTGCGTCAGATCCCTTTCCTTGCACTCCTCTTCGGAGTACTTCGACTCGCCGACGATGTACCCGTGGTACTCGAGAATGTACTTGCCCTTCGGCGATTCGATGGGAAACACCGAGCGGAAAACGGACTCGAGGCCCTGGTTCTTCCGCTTCTCCGGATCCGCGTTCGCCTGGAGAAAGTTCGAGTAGCTCTCCAGCTGGATGGCGAGCAGGTTGGGAACCTCCATGATGTCCGGGATCTTCGAAAAGGAGATCCGTCCGCTCGCATCCTTCGGGTAGTCCTGAACGCTCTCCACACTCTTCTTGATCATTGGCAACCTCGATGGTATCGACAGTCGTCACGCGGTCACTGCAAAAAAACGGCGCGATCGGAAGACCCGCGCCGGAACGGCCGCGGCCGCTACTTGATTTCGACAGCTCCGCCCACTTCTTCGATCTTCTTCTTGATCGACGCGGCCTCGTCCTTCGAGGCGCCTTCTTTGATCGGCTTGGGCGTGCCCTCGACCAGATCCTTGGCCTCTTTGAGTCCAAGACCGGTGATCGCGCGGACGACCTTGATGACCTTGATCTTTTCGGCACCGATGTTCGAAAGGATCACGTCGAATTCGGTTTGCTCTTCGACAGCCGCCTGCGCGGGAGCGCCCGCTGCGCCGCCCATGGGCATCGCCGCGATGGGCGCTGCGGCCGTGACTCCGAATTTTTCCTCGAGGGCTTTCACGAGCTCGGACATCTCGAGCAGCGTAAGTCCTTCGATGATCTCCATCGCCTGTTCGACGTTGCTTTTCTTGTCGGCTTTCGCTGCCGCTTTTGCTATAGCCATCCCTCTGACTCCTTACTTCAAGGGTTACTCACTACTCTCGCCTTGGACGTCGTGCGTCCCCGCACTTCCAGGCTCCGGCTGTTTTTTCTCAATAACAGCGTTGAGCGCATAGAGCAGGTTTCGCAGCGACCCCTGGAGAACGGATACAAGACGGTTGCCCGGCGACTTGATGTTGCCGAGCAACTTCGACATCAGCTCTTCTTTCGAGGGGAGCTTTGCCAACACCAGCACTTCCGCGGCGTCGATGACTTTTCCCTCGACGACACCGGCCTTGAGTTTCGGCGCTTGGAACTCCTCGGCGAACTTGACGAGAACTTTGGCGGCGAGATTCTCGCTCTCGCGGCTGATTGCCAAAGCCGTCGGGCCGTCGAAGTACTGCTCCAACTCCTCCGCCGGTGTCCCTTTGATGCTCCTTCGGGCGAGTGTGTTTTTCACGACGCGAAACTCCACACCGCTCTCACGACACAATCTCCGGAGCTCAGAGATTTTCTCAACGTTCAGCCCTGTAAAATCGTTCAGCACGACGGAACGCGCTTCTTTGAACAATTCCGCCAGCTCTTCGACCTGTTTGACTTTTTCTGGGCGCGCCATCCCGCAGACCTCCTAGACTGAACTTATCTCACCGCATTGATGACTTGTTGAGTGTCGAGCTTGACCGAAGGCCCCATGGTCGGTGACAGGCTCAGGCTCTTCAGATACCGGCCCTTGGCCGACGCGGGCTTCACGCGAAGCAGCTCGGTCACGAGCACCCTGACGTTCTCGAGGAGCTTCTCCGCGTCGAAGGACATCTTTCCGACGGGAACATGGATGTTCGAACCCTTGTCCACGCGGTACTCGATCTTACCCGCCTTGACTTCTTTTACCGCCTTGGCGACGTCGAACGTGACCGTTCCGCTCTTCGGGTTCGGCATGAGCCCCTTTGGGCCGAGAACGCGCCCCAGCTTGCCGACCTCTCCCATCAGGTCCGGCGTGGCGATGATGACGTCTATGTCCATCCATCCTTCCCGGAGTTTCGGGATGTATTCGTCGGCCCCCACGTGGTCCGCCCCGGCCTCCGACGCTTCCTTCTCCTTCTCTCCGCGCGCGAGCACGAGAACCCTGACCTTCTTTCCCGTTCCGTGGGGAAGGACAACGGTCCCCCGCACCTGCTGATCGGCGTGTCTCGGATCCACGCCGAGATTGGCGGATAGCTCGACGGTTTCGTCGAATTTCGCGGTGCCGAATTGCTTGAGGAGGGGCACAGCCTCTTCGAGAGAGTAATATTTCACCCTGTCGACGTTTTCCGCCGCCGCGTTGTACTTCTTGCCTCGTTTCATTTTTCGCTCCTTGAAAGACCTGTTGCGTCCACAAAGGTCCGACGCTTGTCCGCCCGCCCGGGGCCGCGATCACTTCTCTACGACGATCCCCATGCTTCGAGCCGTCCCTTCGATCATCGACACCGCCGCCTCGAGCGAGGTGGCGTTGAGGTCCGGCATCTTCGTTTTCGCGATCTCTTCGACCTGGGCCATCGTCACTTTTCCCACCTTGTTCTTGTTGGGTTCTCCCGACGCCTTCGCAAGGCCGGCGGCTTGCTTTAGCAATACGGGGGCGGGCGGCGTTTTCGTGATGAACGAAAACGACCGGTCGGAGTACACGGTGATCACGACCGGGATGATGAGACCCGTCTGCTTCTGCGTGGCCGCGTTGAACGCCTTGCAGAACTCCATGATGCTCACGCCGTGCTGGCCGAGCGCCGGACCCACCGGAGGCGCAGGCGTTGCGTTCCCGCCGGGGATTTGCAGTTTGATCAGCTTGATTACTTTCTTCTTGGGTCTTGCCATGGTCGTCTCCTGTTCAACATCGGTGATCCAAAAATTTCCCGCGGCGTTCGTCCATCCGCCGGACGAACCGGACTTCTCCAGGTCCTCAGATAGGTTCGACCTGGAGGAAATCGAGCTCTACCGGGGTTTCCCTGCCGAAGATACTGACGAGAACCCGGAGTTTGCCTTTCTCCACGTTGATCTCGTCGACAACGCCGCTAAAATCGCTGAACGGGCCGTCCTTGATCCGAATGTGCTCGCCGAGCGTGAAGGGGATCTCGTGAGCGATGGTCTCCCTGTCCCTGTCCATCCTCCCGAGGATCCGTTCCACTTCCCCTTCGGACAAAGGCTGCGGCTTCGTGCCGGTTCCCACGAAACTTGTCACACCGGGGATGCCGTTGACGAGGTGCCACGAGTCCTCGCTCATAAACATTTCGATCAGGATGTAGCTCGGGAAGAACTTCCGTGTCGTGATTGTTTTCTTCCCCTTCTTCATTTCGGCCACTTCTTCGGTGGCAACGATCAACCGGCCGAACTGATCCTTGACGGTCGACGTCTTGATCATCTTGAGTATGTTCTCTTTGACCTTGTTCTCGTGGCCCGAGTACGTGTGGATCACGTACCACTTCATGGGCAACTGGCTCTCCGGCCTCTCTTCCACCGTGCCGGAAACAGCTTTGCCCGCTGCTTCCTTCTTCCGCGCAGCCCCCGTTCCCTTCTTCTTTGCGGCCGGCGCCGTCTTTTTTCCCTTCGCCGAGGTCTTCGCCCCGGCAGATTTTCGGGCCGCGGGCTTGACTTCGGTTTCGTCGGCCACGACCGTGTCGTCTTCCGCTACCCTGACCTCGTCCGTTGCCGATTCGGCCACATCAACCTCGGTCACGCCGGCTTCCGCGGCGTCGACTTCGGTCGCATTGTTTTTCCCGTCTTCCGCCTCCGCGGACACCGGTTCTTTCTTTTCGTCATCCATAGTGATCTCTCGCCTCACGATACGAATGGTGGGAACGGGTACGATCTGCGGTACCCGATCCGTTCCAGGACTTGGTTTTCCTCTACCGGAATACGAGCTTGATAATGCTGCTCAGGATCTGATCGACGATTCCGATGAAAATCGCCAACAGCATCGAGGCAACGACGACGACACGTGTGGCGTCTTTGAGCTCCCCCTTGTTCGGCCACGTCACCTTCCTGAGCTCGACCCGCGTTTCAGCCAAGTAGCTTTTGACTTTCTCGACCATCGACGTCCTTTACTGTTTGCAGCTTGTACTCCCCTGGGCGCCGCCTCGCGTATATCACCCGCGGTACATCTTCCCTGGCTTATCACCCGGGCGCCGACACTTACAGGGGCCGATGAGCGCCGTGGTGCAGGACATGGCAGGCCCGGCAGGAATCGAACCCGCAACCCCCGGTTTTGGAGACCGGTGCTCTACCAATTGAGCTACAGGCCTGCCGACACCGTCCGTTGTTTCGCGTGTGGGCTACCTCGTCTCCTTGTGTTCAGTGCGCTCGTTGCAGCTCGGACAGTATTTCTTCTGAACGAGCCGGTCGGCGTGTTTCTGCTTGTTTTTCTTTGTCGTGTAGTTCCGCCGTTTGCATTTCGAACACGCGAGAACGACGGAATCCCTCACGATCCACCTGTGTTTCAAAGAGTCTGGTTGGGGCCTGATGGTGTTTTCGTTCTCCTCGCGCGTGACCCTGTGAGCTCTCCGCAGCCACGGAGCCTATGCGCGAAAGTCGAACGAAAACACCATCAGGCCCCCCTCACACACTTACGCGATCACCTCGATCACCACTCCTGCTCCCACCGTCCGCCCGCCCTCTCGGATCGCAAACCGTAGCTCCTTCTCCATCGCGATCGGCATAATGAGCTCCACCACCAACTCCGCGTTGTCCCCCGGCATCACCATCTCCACTCCCTCCGGCAACACCGCCACCCCCGTCACATCCGTCGTCCGAAAATAAAACTGCGGCCGGTACCCATTGAAAAACGGCGTGTGCCGGCCCCCCTCCTCCTTCGTCAACACGTACACCTTCCCCTTGAACTTCGTGTGCGGCGTGATCGACTTCGGCGCCGCCAGCACCATCCCCCGCTCCAACTCCTCCTTCTCGATCCCGCGCAGCAACAACCCTATGTTGTCCCCCGCTTCCGCTCGGTCCAGCGTCTTCCTGAACATCTCCACGCCCGTCACCACCGCCTCCTTCGTCTCCTTGATCCCCACTCGCTCCACCTTCTCCCCAACCTTCACCGTCCCTCTCTCCACTCGTCCCGTCCCCACCGTCCCTCGTCCCGTGATCGAAAACACATCCTCCACTGGCATCAAAAACGGCTTGTCCACTTCCCGTACCGGCAGCGGCACATACTCGTCCACCGCTTTCATCAACTCCCGTATGCAGTCGCCCTCCGGCCCCTTCGGGTCCCCCTGCAGCGCCTTCCACGCCGACCCTCGCACCACCGGCACCTCATCCCCCGGAAACTCGTAGTTCGAAAGGAGCTCCCGAACCTCCAGCTCCACCAGGTCCAAAAGCTCCGGATCGTCCACCACATCCACCTTGTTCAAAAACACCACGATGTACGGCACGTTCACCTGGCGGGCCAACAACACGTGCTCCCGCGTCTGCGGCATGGGACCATCCGCCGCGCTCACCACCAAGATCGCCCCGTCCATCTGCGCCGCTCCCGTGATCATGTTCTTGATGTAGTCCGCGTGCCCAGGACAGTCCACGTGCGCGTAGTGCCGCTTCACCGTCTGATACTCCACGTGCGCCGTCGCTATCGTCAAAATCTTCGTCTCGTCCCGACGCCCGTGCGCCTCCGATGCCTTCGCCACCTCGTCGTACGATACGAACTTCGCCAACCCCATGCTCTCCGCAACCTTCGTGATCGCCGCCGTCAACGTCGTCTTCCCATGATCCACGTGTCCTATCGTCCCGACGTTCACGTGCGGCTTCGTCCTCTCAAACTTCTGTCGAGCCATCTCCTCCCTCCGAGGTTTCAGCTGGAGCCCACGATCGGAATCGAACCGATGACCTTTTGCTTACCATGCAAATGCTCTACCGACTGAGCTACGTGGGCACGCGCGCGTTGGTAACCAAGAACTGTACAAACCAAAACAGTACAAATGGAGCGGGAAACGGGATTCGAACCCGCGACCCTCAGCTTGGAAGGCTGATGCTCTAGCCAACTGAGCTACTCCCGCTCGACGGCCATTGGCAAGAGTGGTGGGGAGGGGAGGATTCGAACCTCCGAAGGCTTCGCCGACAGATTTACAGTCTGTTCCCTTTAACCACTCGGGAACCTCCCCGCCGTTCGAACACACACGCGAACAAACGATAAAAAGAGACACAAAATCCCATCGGCCCACCAGCCTGTGGGGAATCGCATCTCTGTCGCTTACGTGTTGGCGGTTTTAGACTGATGAAGAGAGATTTATGAAAACGGCCCGCTCGCCAAACAATCGGCTCTACCGCTCATTTCCTGGAGCTGGCGAAGGGACTTGAACCCCCAACCACCTCATTACAAATGAGGTGCTCTACCGGTTGAGCTACGCCAGCCTACTCTGCTTCTCGATCTTTTTTTCGGGAAATAGAAGCGTAAATCTATACGGGCTCGCCCTCGTTTGTCAAGGGCAAAAATAACAGAGGCATAGAGATAAAGTCAACGAACAAATTATGCACAGTCGGGGATTATTCTGTGGATAACTTTGTTTTCTTGCGAGGGGGGGGGCGCCCCTGGGTGCCACCCCCTTTGGTCTCTAGCGGATCACACCGTCGGTTGGGGCGAGGGCGGCTGGACGGCGGATCCGCTCCCCTGCCCTCCCCGCGGTTCAGCTCCCCGTCCGGGCCTCTGTCCAGGTTCGCCGGATTGTCCGGGGCTCTCCCCGGGTCCCTTCGGTCCGCCGGTACGGTCTTTCAAAAGCTCGGCCACGCCGGCGATGCTCCCGAGGACCCCTGATGTCTCGAGAGGCAGGAAGATCCTGGTCGCCCGCCCGCTGGCGATATTTCCCAGAGCTTCGAGATACTTGATGGCGATCAAGCCGTTGGTAGAATTGCCGTTATGTATCGCTCCAAAAACCGTCTGGATCGCCTCCCCTTCCCTTTGAGCCACGGTGAACTTCTGGCACTTCGTCCCGTCGGCGACCGTGGGGATCGCCTCCGCCTCGCCCTCGGCTTTGAAGATCGCCGACTGGCGGACACCCTCCGCTTCAAGAATCATCGACCGCTTCCACCCCACGCCTCGAGGATCATCGCGCGCCGGTCTCGTTCGGCCTTCATCTGGCAGTGCATCGCGTCGGTCACATCGCGAGGGGGCTCGATCTTCTGGAGCTCGACGCGTGTGATCTTTGTGCCCCACTTGTCGGTGGCGTCGTCGAGAATCTGGCGCAAACGTGTGTTGATGACCTCGCGCGACGTGAGCGATTCGTCCAATGCCAAATCTCCAATCAGGTTGCACAGGTTGGTCTGCGCAAGCTTCGTCGCGGCGAGGTAGAAATTGCGGACGTTGTAGGTCACCTTGATGGGGTCGGTGACCTCGTAGTAGACGACGGCGTCACCCTCGACAGCGACGTTGTCTTTCGTGATCACCTGCTGGGGCGGGACGTCGACGACCTGTTCCCGCATATCGACCTTGATGATCCGTTAGAGAAACGGAATGATCAACGTGAGCCCGCTTCCCGCGGTCCGCTGGTACTTTCCCAAACGTTCGATAAACCCCTTTTCCCAAGGACGAACGACACGCAAACCCGTGGCCGAGAAGACGAACACCACCGCGGCAACGACAAACAAAACAACGAGATAAGAACCTTCCATACTTACTCTCACTCGGGGATTTTCTTGACGACCAGATGAGTCCCGCTCAACCGCATCACCACGACTCGTGTGCCCGGCGCGAGGACTTCGCCGGTATCGCTCTCAGCCCGCCACTCCTCCCGGTTCATACGGACCCGCCCCGTGTTCTTGGGATTGTTGATCTCGTCGAGCACGTCACAGATTTCGCCCACAAACCGGTCGGCGCCGATCCCCGGGGGCTGTGCTTTGGTAAACCGTTCGGCAAACCTTCTCGACGCGGCGACGAGCACGAACGAAAGTAGAATAAAAACAACGAGCTGCAAACGGACGCCCACCCCCGCCAGGGCGAGGATCCCCACTGCGACGGCTCCAACCCCAAATCACAGGACGAAAAACGCCGCGGTGAAGATCTCGCCGACAAAGAAGAGAGCCGCCAGAATCATCCATATCCACCAGACGTTTGTGGACATCACCATCTCCTTCTGTCCTCGCGGACGCGCCAGACGGGGTTACTACAACGAAACGGGGAAAATATTCACGGTCGAATGTGCGGGGCTCTCGCCGCACGATCGAGCATCGCGCGGGGTGCGCACAGGCCGTGGCAACACGAGGGCTCGACATCGACTTCGTGGCAACTTCTGCGGCGCGCTACGACACAGATGCGCGCGAGGACAGGAGCGGAGAAGTCGATGTCGAGCCCTCACATCTCGCCGCTCGCTTATTTCCTCCGCACCCTGAATCCCTCGGCGGTGTCTTCGACGACATATCCCATCTCATCGAGTTGGGCGCGTATCTCGTCGGCCTTCCCGAAATCGCGCGCCTTTCGCACCTCCTGCCGGGCCGACACGAGCCGCATGATGTCCTCCGGCGTCTCCTCGGCACGAGAGGGGAACCCATCCGGGAACATCCCGAGAACAGTGTCGAAGGTGATGATCGCGCTCTTGACCGCCTCGAGCGCCTCACGGTCCCGTGTGACCGTCGCACCGTTTTCATCGACCAGTTTGTAGTACGTTTTCACCAGATCGAACACGGAACCCATGGCGCCGGCGCTGTTGAAATCGTCATCCATCGCGGCGAAGAAGTTTTCTTTTGCTTTTTCGGCCGCCTCCTTGAGCGCGCTCCCCGCGGGGCTTGAGATTCCGGCGGAGTCCCCGAGCTTCTCGAGGTTTTCGTCGATCGACAGACCCGCCAGACGGAGCCTCTCGTAGCTCCGCTTGGCTTCCTCGAGCCTCTCGCGCGAGTACTCGGTCTGTTTTCGGAAGTGGGCCGAGAGAAAATAAAACCGGCACACTTCCCCCGTGTACTCCTTGAGCACATCCTCCATCGCGAAGAAATGCCCGGTCGACTTGGACATCTTCTCGCCGCGAAGATTGAGGAGCCCGTTGTGAAGCCAGAAGCGAACAAAGGGACGCCCCGTCGCCGCCTCGGACTGAGCGAGCTCGTTCTCGTGATGGGGAAAGATGAGGTCCTCGCCTCCACCGTGGAAATCGAGCGTCTCCCCGAGATACTTCATCGACATCGCCGAACACTCGATGTGCCACCCCGGACGGCCGCGACCCCACGGGGTTTCCCACCCGGGCTCGTTGGGTTTCGACGCCTTCCACAGCGCGAAGTCGAGAGGGTCGTCTTTCTGTTCTCCGACGGCGATCCGCGCCCCCGCCATCAGGTCGTCGATCTTTCTCTTGGAGAGTTTCCCGTAGCTCGAGAAGGTCCGCACACGGAAGTAGACGTCGCCGCTGGTCTCGTACGCGTGACCTCCGTCGACGAGTTTCTGTATGAGATCGACGATCTCTTTGATGTGGTCGGTTGCGCGCGGGTACTTCGTGGCCGGGCTGATGTGGAGGGCTTCGGCCGCGTCGAAGTACGCTTTGATGTTCCGCTCGGCGATCTCCCGGTAGTCGCACCCCTCTTTGTTCGCTTTGTCGATGATCTTGTCGTCGATGTCCGTGAAATTCTGGACGTACGTCACCTCGTAGCCTTTGTACTCGAGATACCGCCGGATCATGTCACCCGCCACAAAGGCGAGCATGTGACCCATATGCGGTTTGTCCTGGACGGTCATCCCGCAGAAGTAGATGCCGACCTTTCCGGCGTGGACGGGTTCAAAATCGATGTTCTTTGCGCGTTGCGTATCGTAGACCCTGAGCGTCATCGGTTCCCCCTGATGTGTTCCCTGAGGCGTGTGGTTCGTCCCGGATTATAGCCTGTTGCGAGCGAGGGCCAAGCGCAAGATTCTATCGACGAGCTCGGGGAACTCGATCCCCACCGCCCCCGCCGCCTTGGGTACGAGGCTCGTCGACGTCATCCCCGGCAGAGTATTGACCTCGAGAAAATAGTGGTCCCCCTGGGGCTTCAGCCGGAAATCCACCCTCGCGTAACCCCGGCACCCGAGAGCACGGTACGCGTCGCTCGCCGACCGCGCGACGGCATCAGCGACTTTCTCATCGAGCGGCGCCGGAACGATGTACTCGCAGGCGCCCGACGTGTACTTGTTCTTGTAGTCGTAGAAACCCGCCTTCGGGCGTATCTCGATGAGGGGAAGATCGACGCCGTCGAGCATCGAGGCCGTCACTTCGGTTCCATCGATGTACTCCTCGATGAGATACGGACCGCCGTATGACGCCGCTCCCTCGATGGCAGCGGCGAGTTCCTCCACCGTGCGGACGATCGTCACCCCGACGCTCGACCCCTCGCGGTTCGGTTTCACGACGGCGGGAAGCGAGGGAGCTTTCATGACACGGCTCTCGATCTCGACGATGTCCCCTTCCGGCGGGTCGATGAAGAGCTGTTTTGCGACGGGAACGCGTTCCCTGGAAACGATGCGCTTGGCGAGGTTCTTGTCCATCGCGAGCATCGACGCGCACGCCCCGCTCCCCGTGTACGGAATTCCCAAAAAGTCGAGAACCGCCTGAAAGGTCCCGTCCTCGCCCGAGCCCCCGTGGAGACCGTTGAATACGATGTCGCACCCGAGGAGGTCGAACTCGCTGAGCACCGTCATGAACTTCTTCCGGGCCTCGTATCTCTCGCGTCCCAAACGGGGCGGCTCGGCGGTTATCCCGGCGTCTTCGAAGAATACGGCCGGGTCTTCCGTCGGCACGATCTCGGGATGGAGCGGATCGGTCACGACGACTCTGTGACCGCGCTCGCGGAGCGCCTGAAAGATGCTCGCCCCGCTCTCGAGCGACACATCCCTTTCAGCGGAATCACCGCCGACGATCAACATCACGTTGAGCTTTCGCGCAATGGTCATGTCTCCTGCGGCTCCTTGTTGTTGTTCGACTTCTTCCCGCCACGCGTCAATCTCGAGACCATCATCGATTTCGATTCATGTGTCATCCTCGATTGACGTATCGATCTCCAGGCCGGCTCGACGCTCTCATGCCCCTCCCCCCGCGGCATAACGCCGGGCACACTCGAACAGACGCAGCACCGCTTCCCGCCCTTTGAGCTCGGCCACTCCGGCGAGATCTGGACCGTGGACGGCCCCGGTGAGAGCGGCGCGGATCGGGAAGTACAACGCCTTTCCTTTTCGGCCCGTCGTTTTCCCGATATCCTCCACCATCGCCTTGAAACGCGCCGCCGTGATTGTTTCGTCCGAGGCCCGGAGCGCGTTCTCCAGCGTCTCGATCACCTGACGGGCGTCGGGAGACCCCAATACGGCCCGCGCCTCATCGTCGATATCGGGTGTCGACTCGAACGGAGCCGATTTCTCGGCCAGCTCCGCGAGCGTTTCGATTTTTTCACGCAGGAGCTCGAGGATCCGTTTCCGCGCCTCCGCGTCGTAGAGTGTCCGTATGCTCTCCGGGAAGAACGGGTCCGCCGTTTCGAAAAGCGCCTCGGGCTCGGCCCGCCGGATATACTGCCCGTTCATCCACCGGAGTTTACCGCGATCGTAAACGGCCGCGCTCTTCGACACTCGTTCCAACGAGAAGCTCCCGATGAGATCGTCCACCGCGAGCACCTCTTTTTGTTCCGGATGCGACCATCCGAGAAGAACGAGGGTGTTGAATACCGCCCCGGGGAGCAGCCCGTCCGTCTTGAGCTCCCCGACGGTGCTCCCACCGTGGCGTTTGCTCAACTTGGACTTGTCTTCCGCGAGGATGAGCGGGAGGTGTCCAAACTGCGGAAGGGGGAAACCGAACGACTCGTAGACGAGCACCTGCCTGAGCGTGTTCGGGAGATGCTCTTCGCCCCGGAGCACGTGTGTGATCTCCATCGCGCGATCGTCGATGGCGGCGGCAAAGTTATACGTGGGGTTTCCATTGGAACGGATGATCACGAAATCGCCGACCATGCTCGTCGCCAGCTCGACGTTTCCCCGTATGAGATCGCGAAGACGGACCACATCGGCCGGCACCTTGAAGCGGACCGTTTCCGGAAGACCGGCGCTTCGGCTTCTTGCGACTTCTTCCGGCGTGAGCGACCGGCAGGTCCCGTCGTACTGGGGCGAAGCCCCGCGAGAGAGCGCCGCTTGCCGCTTCGCTTCGAGCACGCCGTCGGAGCAAAAACACGGATACGCTGCCCCCGACGCGATGAGCTCGCCGGCGCGACGGCGATAGACGTCCAGCCGCTCCGACTGCCGGTAGGGTGCGAAGGGACCACCCACGCCGGGACCCTCGTCCCAGTCGAGCCCCAGCCAGTGGAGATCGTCGATGAGAGCCGCTTCGTACTCCGCCCTGTTTCTCTCGATGTCGGTGTCTTCGATCCGGAGGACGAAACTGCCCCCGCGATGGCGGGCAAAGAGCCAGTTGAAAATCGCCGTCCGTGCGCCCCCGACGTGGAGATATCCCGTGGGGCTCGGGGCGAACCGGACTCTCACGGATTCCCGGGGCATTTCGATCAGCGGGGCTCCTTCCGCGTGACGAGCGCCACCGCTTGCGCGGCGATCACCTCACCCCGTCCCACAGCACCCTTTCCCTCCCACGTCGTGGCCTTGACGGACACGCACTCCGCGTCGATACCGAGGTGCAGCGCGATCGCGCTTTGCATCTGCTGCTTTCTTTTTCCCAACCGCACCGCGTCGCTCAT
>Ga0315275_10000641_pt1 | contig 29273 bp, 22 predicted proteins | sample YL17G03_0_MG_FD_205557 | JGI IMG/M metagenome (GOLD analysis project Ga0315275, IMG submission 205557) | Sediment microbial communities from Yellowstone Lake, YNP, Wyoming, USA - YL17G03_0 | ecosystem: Environmental > Aquatic > Freshwater > Lake > Sediment | place: USA: Wyoming | collected...
CCGTACATTACAACTTGAATGCTGTTCAGGTCTGTTCAGGATCAGGACGCTGAGCGTCGCAAGCTTTTCCGAAGCTGCATTGAATTTCAGATGGACGGGGATTGAAAATGAAAAAACCATAAAATCTCAAAACGTATTTGAACTTGAACCGTATTCAATAAACTTCATTGAAGGATGGAGGAAGCATTGATTTATATCTGATAATAACTATTTTTAATAAAAACTAATTCTTTATAATCATGGTACTTGTTCAGAACTATACACTCGCGGTATTTCTATGCGCCATTGCCATGATCTGCTGGGGATCATGGCAGAACACCCAGAATCTTATCGGCAAAGGATGGCGGTTCGAACTGTTTTACTGGGATTATTCCATTGGTATTGTATTGTTTGCCCTCCTGATGGCTTTCACCTTCGGAAGCCTGGGCAGCCAGGGCAGAAGCTTTTTATCCGACCTGGCACAGGCTGATGCCCGATATCTCCTCTCATCTGCAGTCGGAGGATTTGTCTGGAATGTAGGTACACTTTTGCTGGTGGCTTCCATCTCAATCGCTGGTATGTCAGTCGCTTTTCCAATCGGGGGAGGAATAGGATGGACACTGGGAATACTTATAAATTATCTCGGAAAACCCGAGGGTGATCCCCTGTTTCTTTTTGGAGGTACATTTGTCATTGTACTTGCCATTCTTGTAAGCATGCAATCTTACCGCAGGCTTGCCAGTCACCAGAAAAAGCCCTCCTTCATGGGGATTCTCCTTGCATTACTTGCCGGAATTTGTATTGCCTTCTTCTACAGGTTTGTTGCCTCATCACTTGCAACGGATTTTTCCCCTGCTGAAGCCGGTAAGATAAGCTCATATACTGCCGTGGTCTTCTTCTCATTCGGGGCATTGCTGAGTACAATACTTGTTAATCCAATCTTCATGGCAAGACCTGTTCAGGGAGAACCAGTTAAGATATCACAATGGTTCAGAGGCTCATCGAAAGCGCATCTGCTTGGATTGCTGGGCGGTGCAATCTGGTGTCTTGGCAATTCCGTCAGCTTTATGTCGGTAGGTGCAGCCAGTCCTGCAATTTCATACGGACTGAGCAATGCAGCACCGGTGGTTGCTGCTCTCTGGGGTATTTTTGTATGGAAGGAGTTTAAGGACGCACCTAAAGGTACAAACCTACTGTTGACACTCATGTTTCTTTTTTATCTGATAGGGCTTGTTTTGATAGTTTATTCGAGATTTGCTTAAAAATTAATTATATGAATAAATCATTTATACTGGTTATTTTTCTGATTTTCTGCAGTTTGCATTCCTTCTCCCAGGAAAATCCCTGGCTGGGAAAATCAGTCGACTTCAAACATGGCAAACTAAAAATCTCTGAAAACAATCGCTTCCTGATCCATGAGGATGGCACACCATTTTTTTATCTCGGAGACACCGGTTGGGAACTGTTCCATCGCCTCAATAAGGAAGAGACTGAGAAATACCTTGAAAACCGACGCGCAAAGGGATTTACTGTAATTCAGGCTGTTGCACTTGCCGAGCTCGATGGTCTGAACACCCCGAATGCTGAAGGAATCAAACCACTGGTAGATAATAATCCCTTGAAACCCAACGAGGCTTATTTTACACATGTCGACTGGGTGATCAGAAAGGCTGCAGAAAAAGGGATCTTCATCGGACTTCTTCCCACCTGGGGCGATAAGTGGAACAGGAAATGGGGAGCAGGTCCTCAGATATTCAATCCGGAAAATGCAAGGGCTTATGGTAAATTCCTTGGTGAACGCTACAGAAACTATCCCAATATTATCTGGATTCTTGGTGGAGACCGACCGATTGAAATCGAATTCCACAGACAGATAATTGTAGCAATGGCTGAGGGATTACGGATGGGTGATGGAGGATCACACCTCATAAGTTTTCATCCCACGGGCGGACAAGGGTCTTCACAATACTTTCACAACGAAACATGGCTCGATTTTAATATGCGTCAGAATGGACACAGCCTGAGCTTTACAGAACGTTATCAAATGACAAATGATGATTACAGGCTTGAGCCGGTAAAACCAGTGATTGATGCTGAACCTATTTACGAGGATCATCCCATTAACTTCAATCCAGACGCAAACGGCCACTCAACAGCGGCAGATGTCCGCCGGCCGCTTTACTGGGATCTGTTCAGCGGCGCCTGCGGTCATACCTATGGACATCATTCGGTGTGGCAGATGTGGACGCCTTCACGAAGTCCGGTTAATCACCCGCTGATGCCCTGGTACGAAGCAATTGATCAACCCGGTGCCGGACAGATGATTTATGGACGTCTTTTGATGGAATCGAGGCCTTATCTGACACGGATACCCGATAATTCAATAATTGTCCCTGACAATGTTATCTCATCAGTCCCTGGAAGCGGATCATACAGGTTTGTTGCCACACGTGACCAGGAGGGCACCTATGCAATGATTTATGCACCTGTCGGACGGAAATTTACTGTCCGCATGGATGTGATCAGGGGTAAGGAAGTTGCCGCCTGGTGGTATAACCCGCGAAATGGAGAAGCAACGCTGATAGCAAAGTATTCCAACGCTGGTACTCAGATATTCAATACGCCAACACCTGGGGAGAATCTCGACTGGATTCTGGTTCTCGATGAAGCTTCAAAAAAATATCCGGCTCCGGGTTCAAAAAAACAGTAGATATGCTCCTGGGATTATCATCATATACTTACACCTGGTCAGTAGGCGTACCGGGGTCACTCCCTGAAGAACCGATGAGCGTATGCGGACTAATGGAGAGAGCTGAAGCAAAAGGAATTGATCTTGTTCAGATAGCAGATAATCTACCATTGGAAAAGCTTTCTGATGAGGATCTGGATTTGCTTCGTGATTATTCAGAAGCAAAAAACATCGGTCTGGAGATGGGTGGAAAAGGACTTACTCCCGAACATACAATTAGATGTCTTGAAATTGCCGAAAAAATAAATTCACCACTGCTAAGAATGGTTATTGACAATCAGGGTTTTGAACCATCCATTCCTGAAATTAAATTCATCATAAGAGACCTTCTGCCCGAGTTCGGGAAAAAAGGAATAAAACTGGCAATTGAAAACCACGACAGACTAAAGGCAAGGGAATTCGAGAACATCATACAATCAATCGGATCCGAATGGGTTGGCATTTGCCTCGATTCGGTAAATTCAATGGGGGCAGGTGAAGGATTTGAAACGGTAGCTGAAATACTGATCCCGTATACCATCAACCTACATATAAAGGATTTTACTATCTTCAGGATACCGCATAAAATGGGATTTGTTATCGAAGGAAGGCCCGCCGGAAAAGGCATGCTCAACATACCGGACCTCATCAGGAGAACTTCTCAAACCAGGCTTTGCCAGAGCGCTATCCTCGAATTGTGGACACCCCCTGAACAGGAAATTGAAGCAACCATAATAAAAGAAGCAAAGTGGGCTGATGAAAGCATAAATTATCTAAAATCTTTAATATGGAAAAAATGAAATTTGCTGTGCTGGGATGCGGCTTCTGGTCTAAATTTCAGATCGGCGCCTGGAGTGAACTGGAAGGAGTAAGTCTGGTCGCCGTTTATAACCGGACACGATCGAAAGCAGAAAAAATCGCTGAATACTTCAATATACCAAACATTTACGAAAATGCAGAAGAACTCCTCAAAAATGAGGAACTCGACTTTGTAGATATTATTACCGATGTCGATACACATGCCAGATTTGTCGAAATAGCATTAAGACACGGTATAAAGAAAATCATTTGCCAGAAACCGATGGCCCCCGATTTCACAATAGCGAAAAAGATGGTGAAAATGTGTTCTGAGGCAGGTGCCAGGCTGTATATTCATGAAAATTACCGTTGGCAGGCTCCTGTAAGGCGATTTAAACAGATAGTCGATTCAGGCGTTATAGGAAAACCATTTAAAGCAAGAGTATCTTTCCTGTCAGGCTTTCCTGTATTTGATAACCAGCCGTTTCTAAGGGAACTCGATCATTTTATCCTTACCGATATGGGCTCTCATGTACTGGATGTTATCAGATTCCTTTTCGGTGAATGCGAGGAACTGTGGTGCCAGACAAGGTCAATAAACAAGGGTATCAAGGGAGAAGACATGGCCGCTGTAATGATGAAAATGAAAAATGGTATACCTGTTTATTCAGAGCTGTCATACGCTTCAGTTGTGGAACACGATTCCTTTTCCACCCTGCATATTCTTGTAGAGGGAGAAACCGGTTCTGTCTGGCTTGGTCCGAAATTCGAGATCAGGACCACCACAAGAAAGGGTACTGAATCGGAAATAGTTAAGTTCCCCTCCTACTCATGGGCTGATCCTGACTATATTGTGAATCACGAAAGCGGCATTCATATCAACAGGAACATCCTTTATGATATGATGGGAAAAGGCAATGCAGAAAATACCGGAGCAGATAACCTGGAAACAGTAAGGCTGATATGGGCATGCTATGAATCTGCTTCCTCGGGGAAAACAATCAGAATAGAAGAGTTTATCTAATATTATACGAAATAACATGTTAAAAGTTGCACTTATGGGCGCTGGAGGAAAGATGGGGCTCCGCCTTACTCATAACCTGAAGAATTCAGGGTATCTCATGTCGTACCATGAAATAAATCCATCAGGTATAGAAAAACTTAATGAAAAAGGTGTAAAAGTATCAGAACCGGGCTTTTGTGTCCCCGAATCTGATGTTGTTATTCTTGCGGTTCCTGATATAGCCATTGAAAAAGTATCATCAGAGATAATTCCTGCAATGAAAGAAGGGGCTCTTGTAGTGACGCTCGATCCCGCAGCAGCGCTTGCAGGAAAGCTATTCAGACGGGAAAATATCTCATATTTCATTACCCATCCTGCCCACCCTTCAATATTTAACTGGGAACCGGATGAATCAGCCATGAAGGACCATTTCGGAGGCAACAGGGCGAAACAGGCAATTGTCTGTGCATTAATGAAAGGGAATGATGATGACTATAAAATGGGAGAAGAACTTGCAAGGACTTTTTATGCTCCTGTTTCAAGGTCACACAGGATAACGGTCGAGCAAATGGGTCTTCTCGAACCAGCTCTGGTCGAGACACTTGCATCAACTTGTGTCTACATTATCAGAGAAGGTTTGAATGAAGTTATTAAGAGAGGTGTTCCGGCTGATGCAGCACGTGACTTTCTTCTTGGTCACCTGAGGATACAAATGGCTGTTTTGTTCAATGAACTTCCCGGAGCTGTATTCTCCGATGCCGCTAATAAAGCCCTCCAAAGAGGCCTCCGGGAATTTATAAAGGATGACTGGAAAAAGGTTTTTGAACCTGATAATGTGAAGGATCAGATAACTGCAATAACCTGATCATTTATTGAAATAAACGGGAGACCATCAATAAGATCTGCTAATGAAAAAACTTCTGCTTTTGATGCTTGTGCCACTGAATTGCCTTGCACAACAGCCGATCCAATATGTCGATCCGCTTGTCGGTACTGCACCGGCAGCAACTGAAAGTTCACGAAAGCACAGCGAGGCAGGTTCAGAGCTTAAAGGTCAGACCTTCCCTGCCGTTGGCCGTCCATTCGGTATGACTCAATGGACGCCGGAGACCCGTCGTACCGAACTTAAATGTATTTCACCTTATTATTATACCGATAAATATATAACAGGTTTCAGAGGAAGTCACTGGATGAGCGGAAGCTGTACCCAGGATTATGGCAGCGCAACCATCATGCCTTTTACTTCACTTGTACAGGATACGATTTCATCGCCTCCGGTATCCCGATTCAGTCATAAAAATGAAACAGCTTCTCCTGCTTACTACCGACTGATCCTGGATAGTTATAATATAACGGCTGAACTCACCGGCTCTGTCAGATCGGGTATGATGCGATTCACTTTTCAGGGAAAGAACAGAAGCTGCCTATATATCAGGATCAACAGCGACGAAAAGGAAGGAAAAATCTGGATCAACAGGGAGCAAAACGAGATTGCATTATGCAATCCTGTCCACCGTATTTACCAGGGATCGGGACAACCGGCAGGATTCAGCGGCTGGTTTGTGATAAGGTTTGACAAACCCTTTGAACCGATAAATAAACTATCTGATAATCAGCATATAGCAATAAGCTTCGGCAATCTGAAATTAATTAACGTTCGAATCGGAACATCATTTACCGGCATTGAAAATGCCCGAAAGAATCTCGAAACTGAAATACCCGGCTGGGATTTTGATAAGCTTCGCAAGTCAACTGAAGACGTTTGGAACCAGACTCTTGGCAAAGTCAGACCCGGAGGAGGAACTGATGATAACTTTAAAAAATTTTATACAGCCCTGTACCATTGCTATCAGCTTCCCAGGATTGTCAGCGATGTGGATGGAAGCTATCAGGGCTTTGCACAGGACACTCTTATACATAAAACTATTGGTTTTGATTATTATGATGACTTCTCAATGTGGGATACTTACCGGGCACTTCATCCCCTGATGACAATTCTGGAACCTGAACGCACCCTCCATATGGTGAAATCGCTGATTATCAAAGCTGAGCAGGGAGGCTGGATGCCAATATTTCCTGCCTGGTCGAATTATACAGCAGCGATGATCGGTGATCATGCAAGTGCAATGATAGCTGATGCTTATATCAAAGGAATAAAGGACTTTAACATTGATACCGCCTATTTCTTTATGAGGAAGAATGCGTTTGATCATCCATCCTCAGATGAATATAAAGATGGAAAGGGCAGAAGAGCGCTGACAAGCTATCTCAGGTACGGGTATATCCCTCTCGAAGACAGTGTGTGGGAGGCATTCCATAAGAGAGAACAGGTATCCAGAACACTTGAGTACGCATTCGATGATTATGCAATTGCTCAGGTTGCCAAAGGAATCGGGAAAACCGATGATTATGATATTCTGCTAAAAAGATCGCAGAACTGGCGAAATGTCTTTGATAGTCAGACAGGTTTTGTAAGAGGAAGATATGCCGACGGAACATGGATAGAGCCATTTGATCCGAATATCAAGGCAGGTTTTATCTGTGAAGGAACGCCTTTTCAGTATACGTGGTATGTGCCTCAGGATGTTCCCGGGCTAATTCAGATTATGGGAGGAGAAAAAGCATTCAGAGATAAACTCGACGGTTTTTTCAGGGCCGGAAACTACTGGCATGGAAATGAGCCGGGACACCAGATACCCTATCTTTTTTCTCTTGCAGGAGAGCCTTCCAGGACACAGGAAGTTGTACGAAATATCATTGAAGATGAGTATGGGACCGGTCCCGGAGGATTAAGCGGGAATGAAGATGCCGGACAAATGTCGGCGTGGCTTGTATTTTCGATGATGGGATTCTATCCTGTCTGCCCTGCATCAGGTCAATATGTTATCACAACACCTGCATTCGATGAAATAAAAATCCTGCAGCCCGGAGGAAGGTATTTTCTTATCAGTTCCGTAAGCAGCAAGACTGGCAGCAAATACATAAAAGTGATAACCCGCAACGGTGGGGTATATCCCTATTGGGTTATAAGTCATGATGATATTGTAAAAGGCAGCAGGTTTACTTTTCAGCTTACAGAAAATCCTTTGAAGAAATAAACATATCTTCATAATGCGGCATAGGATCAAATATCCCTCCGCCGGTTTCGTAAAACTGATTGTTCAGCTCATAAACGCCTTTGTTCACGTGAACCCAGGGAGCATCTTTGCGGGGGTGATATCCCATCATAGTATTCCAGTTCAGATAATTCTGATGACCATTGCTTTCAACAAGACCGAGGTTGCCGATGCCGGGGAATGAGGCCAGTCTTGCCGCAACATTTTTATTCCATTCAACAAGAACCGGATTAACTGTCAGATCGGCACAGAAGCAAGGAATATTTCGCTCATAAGAAGCCTGTGCAATTTTCATTGTCATACTGAGTGTTTTAGCGATAGCTTTGAGAGCTATGGCCTTGTATCCCATTTCAATACGTTTTATTGCATCTTCTGCTGTATGAGAGCTTTCATCGGATGCAAGCCTTACAGGAATATCATTTACATCAATCTCCATCTCTTCAGGGAAAGGTTCCTCAATGATTGCCATCTGATCGAAAGCACCAATTTTACGTGCATGATCAATCAGCCTGAGAAGAGTCTCCTTTTTCTCATACCGCCCATTGGCATCAAAATAATATGGCAACCTGCCATTCTTTGTGTATGAAGTTCCCAGATTACCTATGGCTTTATGAATTGCAGTAAGCCGGTTTTTATCCTTATCCAGCATCTCCTGCTGCGTACCGGGCTGTCCGATCTTTATCTTCATAAAGAAATAACCTTCCTCCGCGGCCGATCGGATCTCTTCAATGGGGATAGTATATGCCATCAGAGGGATTCCCGCTACTTTGTCATGCCTATGCGAAAAAGCAGGTTTATATTCCGCAGGTATTATTCCGTCAAACGTTGTAATTCCATTCTCTTTTGCATAGAGAAGCCATGCAGCATTATCTGTTCCGACCAGAGCATTAAGTGCAAAAGTCTTTCTCAGGTTTGGATTTGATGTGATCTTCTTACCAAAAGCATAGACTTCAGGGAGGATTGCATCAATAAGTTCAACAGGTGATGTAAATGTCTGACCATTAATAATCTGTATCGCTCTTTCAGTCATTGCATACATAAGTGCGTTGCCTCCGCTTTCGGAATGAGATGCAAATACTGAAGCATCGGACCAGAGAATGCTCTGACTGCATAATCCTACAGAATGAGCACCAGAATTGCTCTCAAGGTAAGTAACTGTTTGCCATATTTCTCTCATATAACCTCCCTTGAAACCAAAGGGACGTATGAGAGGCTCACGTTCGAAGTTAGAACTGACTTTTGAAATCGTTATTCTTCCTGATTCAGAAGTTAGTCTACCTGAATAAACAAGATCAACCGGAGAAGTCATAACAGCAGCTCCTGATGCCAAAAGTCCGCTTTTAATAAACTTCCTGCGATTCTGTTTCATATCTTCATTTTTAACTGCCAGTTTATATGAAGAACTTATAAGTATCTAGTCGACCTTGATTATTTTTTTTAAAGAAACTAATTTCCCATCACCTGTTATGCCCTGAATTTTTATTTCATAATCAGATTTGAAATCTGAGGACCAAAACTCAACACCAACTTTTCCTTCCATATCGGGTTTTACCGACGGGTTCCAGTAAAGCGTATTTCTGAAGTCTGGCATATGACTCTGTCTTTTTTCCTGTGAAGCATAATCTGGAGACGAGAAAGTTCTAACAGGCTCTGTTACACTGTAGGGTAATCTCACGGCATAATCCGGAAGTGTCACATTGCTGAAATCGCCTGCCCTGGTTATAACATTCACCAACCCGTAAAACATGTATTCACCAACAAAATAACGTGATTTTACAGCATCAATCTTTTCAACAAGTTCAGGATCAAGATTAGCAATGATATCCGGATCTTTGACAACCACGCCATCAATAAACATTAAAGGCGTTTTATCATAGATCTTATTCTCAAAGGGGTCTGCTATTGTAATTTCATACCCTGCCTTTTTCTTCTTCAGAAATACTCCCGGCATCAATTCAAAAAACACTTCCTGCATTACGGGCAGTTTAATGTAGTCGTCCATGACCAGTTCAATATCAGGTTTACCATAGAATCTTTTTGTACCGCCGGTAAACACAACAGGAGATGGTTTTTCCGGCATTTCATCTGATCGGTATATCTTCATTACCTGATAATTAACAGCCAGCTTTGAATTATCCTTATTCATTGCTTTTGCCGGGGTATCATTAACCGGGACTAACTGAGGGTATTTGTCTGAGAAGGAAGTTTCAATTCTTATGTTGTTATTCCTTTCTGCATTTTCAGGCTGGATTATCAGATCTTTGATCTTTTCATCCAGAGGAACGGTGAAAACAAAATCACCGTTTTTATCTGTCCTGGCATATTGAAATGTTGTATTTTTGCCAGGCATGGAGAGAAACAGGTACTGGTCCGGATCTGGGACCTGAGTGTTCTTGTTTATCAGCCGGCCATAAAGAAAATGGTTTTCGGTCTCTTTTTTATATCTGATAACCGGGAGATCACCGGAAAGGATTTTATTCCAATCAATCCAGCTGCTTTTCAATGATGTCAGCCATTTGTCAACAGAATCAGCGGGTAAACTATTTATCAGTGAACTTGTAAGTTTATAAGGTAGCAATCCAAATTCTGATCCAAATATCATATAATTGTCAAAATCAGGAAAATAGCTGTTGCTTACCGGTGAGATTGAAACACTTATGTTTTGTATAGAATCCCTTTCAGATAATCCATTATTAACGTCAATTCCGATTTTGACTTTTTCCCTTGTTTTAAGGTTATCTGGTGCTGTTACATAAACAGAACTCTTTTCATCTAATGGGGTATAAAAAAGCCTTTCATAAACAGAATTGCCGGAAGAGCTGAATACTGTAAGGTGATTAATACCCGGGGTCAACAGATTGTGAGGAATACTGATCACCATACTGTCATCCACCAGACTTAACCGGCGTTTTACATCTAAAATACCATGTGTCTGGATAAACAGGTAGCACAAGCTCCCTCCCTCAAGGAGACGATAATTTCTTTCGGAACTGATAATTATTTTTATTATTCCCTTATTCCGGGTATCAGTTACAATATTAAGTCCTGGTACCTGCACCAAAGATGATTTTGATTCCTGCGCTGATTTCGGCACAGGTATTCCAGATCCTGTGCTTATCCCTATACCTTTATCAGTCAGAGCATTATAAACATCTAGCCTTTTACTGAAGCAGTTTTCTGGCATAAAATTTTTCATCCAGTTTGTATATGCTCTTAAGGTGTAAATACCTGAGCTTAATGTGTCGGATAATACTATTTGTCCCGGACCTGATCCCTGGTTAAGGCTGATCCGTTTCTGAACCACCGGCCTGTTTTCTGCATTCAGAATTTCAAAATATGCAATCTTACTGGACCCTGATGGTTTTGCTGTTTGTCTGTCGATCAGATATACACTAAACCATACATCTTCCCCGGCAATATACTCCTGCCTGTCTGTATGAACATAAATTTCTTCCCACGGAACAGAATTACAATATTTCTCGAATTTATCGGTGACTGCATTAAGAAAATCCTGTTGTGCCTGGCCGAAAGATGAAAAAGTGAAGATGCCGAGCAAAATCAGACAAACAGGTTTACTATATTTTGACATGGATATATATTTCAAATTTTGTGTCTATTCTTTTTCCTCCCAGAAAGCAGGTTGTGTTGTGGTACCCCTTACGGTGCAGTCGGCGCAGAATTTCTTATCAGTAAGTATCCTGTAAGGCGGCATTTCATAAAGGTGGTCTTCAATTACCCATACGCTGCTGTTTAAATTAGGGATTGAACCCCTGCCGAATATGGTGTCGGAAGGGCAGTCAGAATAATAGTTTACAAGCCCTCTGAAGTTATCATCAATATAAATTCTTTTGGAAGTCTTTGCTGAAACACTGAAATAACCAAGTACCTGTTCAGCCGGATCCTCAATGCAAAATATATTTCCCGGAACCGATGAAGGAGTTATGTCGTAAAGACTACCGACTTCCTCAGAAATACTCTGCAGCTTTTCCCAGTAAGTGTATTCATCTTCGTTCAATGAATACTGATTCACAAGAATGCTGTATCTTACTGATAACCTGTCAGTTTCATTTGAAATAAACTTAATGGGGAAGCGGGATATCCTGTCTTCGGTAAGAACAGAAGTGCTCTTTACATTAATGTCATTAGAATTGTTTGTGATCCAGCAGGTAGCGTTTGGGACCGAATACGGCAGGCGGAATTTCCATGTTTCCGTATAATCCCATCTGTAAAATTTACATAATCCCTGCGGATCAATTGTGTTAAGGAAGACCTGGCTGCCATCCCTTGCACTGGAATGTTCATCACTCTCCTTAATTACCACTTTTTCATAAAAGATGCTATCGATGGGAGGAACAGCCTTCATTTTCATCGGCAGGGATCCATAGGAATAATGGGTTGTTGTTGAGTTGTTTGTATTAATATGCAATGTATATTCCCGTCCTACAACTCCCTGAAAAGAACCAGGGGTTGTCAGGTAAGTTCCGGAAGTTGATGATTCCTTTGCTGTATATGTGTGGCCCATATCATCTTTGATAGTTACAGTGCACCCCTTCAGAGGCTTTAACGTTATCTTTTTACCAAGAGGCATAGATCTTGAAAGCTTTATCGTATATGCTCCCGGCTGATTTGTAATCAATCCTTCAACAACCAGCAGGTTCGGATCTTCATCAGTTTCAGGGACAAATTGAGTAATACAGCCTGAAATGATAAGAAATGACAACAAAAAGCTTATATAATTCTTTCTTCTCATATCTTCTAAAAATCAAAATTAAAGCTCAGTGAGGGGATTGCTCTTCCGAAGACAGAAAGTTTATAACCATTCACAAACTTACCTTCGTTCTTGAAAAAGATTGAATAAACATTCTGCCTTCCCAGCAAATTGTACACCGAAAAGATCCAGTGAGGATTGGCGATCTTATGCGATCTCAGGTTACCACTGAGCTTGAACGAGAGATCGAGCCGCATATAGTCGGGAATCCTGTACTTATTCCTGTCGGAATAATGAACCAGTAATATATCACCCATATAGTATGTTGCAACGGGGTATGTAATAGGTCTTCCGGTACTCCAGGTATAATTGGTTGAAAAGCTGAACCTCCTGGAGAAGAGGAAATTAAATGTTGCAACAAGATCATTGGGCTTATCAAAATTAGCAGGGAACCATTCTCCTTTATTTATAATTTCATCACTGAACCTGCCCAGGCTCTTAAGGAATGTTCTCGCATAAGTATATCCGATGCTCCACCTGACTCTTCCTTCATCCCTTTTTACAGATAATTCCACACCATACGCTTTACCTTTCACATTTACAACATCCTTCTCGATATTGTCAGCCATAACCAGGTTAGTTCCGCCTTTGAAATCAAGCATATTGCTTATCTGCTTATAGTAAATCTCAATTGAGGTTTCAATGCTGTTATTCAGGAGCATCTGGTAGAATCCCACTGCATATTGATCGCCTACCTGCGGTTTAAGGTAATAATCACTCAGCTTCCATGTGTCAGTGGGAGAAATTGAAGTGGTGTTTGATAAAAGATGCAGGTATTGTCTTGTCCGGTTATAATTTATTTTGAAAGAACTTCTGGCGCTGGTCCTGAAATTAAGTGATACCCTGAATTCGGGACCGGCATAAGTCCTGTACAATTCGCGCGATTTAAAAGTCAATGTATCAATAACGGTCGATCTGCTCCTTGAATAGTCCGGGTCATACTGAAGGAAAGACCTTGGACCAAAAGAAAAGAATGATGAGAATCTGATCCCTGCATTTATTGACATATAATCAGTCAGAACAAATTTATCCTCAATATACAATGCTGTCTCCAGGGCTTTTTCCCTCTGAATAGTCTTTGGAATAACAAGCGATGAATCGCCAGATGGCAGATAACTTCCGGGTAAAACTGAGTATCGTGTTAAATCTGCTCCATAGTTAATTTCGTTTCTGCCCTGGTACCAGTTGAAATCAGCCTTGAAACCAGTGCTGTTGACCTTATGTGATAAAACGAATGCTTCCTCGGTAGGGTTTTCACTTGCGACTTCATAACTATAATTGCTGTTATTAACCGACAGAAGCGAGAAGAACCTGCTGTTAAAGAAATGCTTCCACCTCAGAGCAACAATATTGTTATCATAGCTGTAGACAGTATCAGAGTTAAATTTGAATGAGTCGTGGCTCAGATATGATGAAAAATCTATCTTGTTATTTTTATTGATATCATATGTAATTCTGCCATTCAGGTCATAAAAAGAGGCCCTGCTGTTTTTAAGTGAAGAATTATCTATCAGTCCGAATACCCAGTTTGAGTAGGTTGTCCTGCCGGTCAGAATAAAGGTGCATGTATCCTTTTTAATGGGGCCCTCAACCATAACATGGGTAGTAATCGGGCTTATACCTGCATTCCCGGCAAATTCCCTTCTGTTACCGTCTTTTGAAGTGATATCAAGCACTGAAGAGATCCTACCTCCATATCTTCCGGGGATCCCGCCCTTGTAGAGTGTGACATCTCTTATGATATCTGAGTTCACAGCTGAAAAGAACCCAAAAAAGTGAGATGAATTATATACAGGAGCCCCGTACAGCAGAATCAGATTCTGATCAGATGATCCGCCTCTAACGTTAAATCCTGCCGAGCCTTCTCCCACCGACTGAACTCCCGGAATTAAAAGGACACTTTTTATTATATCTGATTCACCCAAAGATGTAGGAAGCAATTTGAAGGAGGTTATGTTAACCTTCTCAACACCGACTTCGTACCGCTGAAATATGACATTCTTCTGAGCCGAAACAACTGTCTCTTTAAGAGGGATCAGCATGCTGTTCATTTCAATATCCATTTCACCCGATCCATAAAGGTTTACATTGACCTGTTTTCCCTTCATCCCTATAAATGAGAACTGAAGCAGGTGGACACCCCTCGGTAGAGTTAATGTGTAAAAGCCGTATTCATTTGAAATTGTTCCGGTTGACAGCTTCTGAACAAGAACAGTAACACCTGCAACAGGTTCTTTAGTGTCCCTGTTTGCAATATAGCCGGTGATAGTAACATTACCGGACTTATACCGGTCGGCAGGATTGCCAATATCAATAAAGATATTCCCGGAAAGTTTTTGCTTATCCTGTGAATCATAGTACTCTGTAGGGGCAATAAAATTCTGGATTCCAGTCTTAGGGGTTTCGGAGACTCTCACCGCAAAATTTTTTGTAATTACAACATTCCCCGATTCATCAATGAAATAAAACAGCGACTTATCCCTGAACAGATTATCGAGCAGTCCGGTCAGTGAAGTAATCCCAGGAAATTCACCTGGCTTAAGGCCATTCACCCATTCGTCCCTGAAAAAGAATTTAAGGTTAGAGATACTTTCCGCTTTGGCGACAAATTCCTTGAACGACAGGTCTTTATAGTCCCAGGTGATTTTTACTTCATCCTGTGCATGAAGCAGATTGAATAAGAGCAGCGTCAGAACCAATAGCGGGATCTTAAATCTCATCTTAAAATACTAATGTTGTAGTTTATCGTAATATTCAATTACCGGCTTAAAACTGCCAGGATTTTTCCTCGAAATCCCTATTTTGTTGCTCCTTATGAAACTTCGAACCAGATGTTTTTGATCTTCAAGCAGTTTTAAAAGTTCGCCTTTACTGTCTACCTTGAAAATTCTTCCATTCTTCTTCACAAAAATCCTGATTATCTGATTAAACATATCGTATTTATTTTCAACCGCCAGTAAAAGAATTTCCTTCCTGTATTTAATATATAGCGATGTACCTCCGTCGTATAATACATTCACATAGCCTGAAAGTGAATTGAGGGAATCAGCATCGAGTTTCTTAAATTTTAAGATCTGATCCTTGTAATTCATGGTAAAAGAATTTATCATCTCCTTATTGAGCTGAAGAATAATTCCATGATCCGTAATTGTTAGCAATTCATCATTATAGATATCATATTTAACAGGAAGGTTATTAAATTTCTTCCCTTCAACAGTCACACTTCCCGGCAAAAACTCCGTTGTAAAAAGGAATTGATCTCCCTTTATCTTATAGTACAGATTCCTCCAGGCCCTGCCATTGTAAAGTAGCTGAACGTCTATGGTGTCATTTCCATATTTTCCAGGAATAGCGCTCGAACCGGTAACGTCTGATAAACAGGATAAAATCAGTGAAAATGCAGAATAAAAAAGAATTTTTCTTCTCATGAGGCTGTTCGTAACTTACTTGATCCGGGATCTGAGGAATAATAAAACAGATTACAGAAATACTCCGAAAATCTGTTCCCAAACAGGTCTATTATTTAATAGACAATCGGGGTCAGTATTATATTCCTGTATGAAACCTTCCCGTGATCACCCTGGAGGTATATCGGACCCGGAGCGAAAACATCCGACAGAATGGCTCCTCCAGTCGGGCCATAGATTGGCTGATTATCAATTATTTTGATTCCATTCAGTATGACCGTTGCATACCTTTTACACAGAGTTATATCCAGCGACTGCCATTCACCGGCAGGTTTTTCAGCGGCAGTTACCGGCTTGATCCTGCTGTAAACAGCACCCATATTATGAGGATCGAGCTCTTTCTTATATGAATCAACCACCTGGATCTCGTACATGCCGCGCAGGTAAACACCGCTGTTATTCCCGGCCGGTACATTTACATCAAGTTTCAGGTTAAAATCTTCAAATTCTTTTTCAGTCCTAAGGTTTCCGTAGCTGATATGAGGTTCTCCCTCTTTCTGGACAGGATCGTTGACCAGTGACCCGTCAATCACTTTAAATCCATTGACCTGCTTTTCGTTGATCAGTTTCCAACTTGTCAGGTCTTTGCCATTGAACAGGCTCACCGGTTCCCCGAATTTAAGACTTGCCAGATCCGGTGCAGGAGGTACCGGCGGAAGTTTTGTTCCGACAAATTCCGTAGTGTCAATGCTTAATCCGTTTCGGCGCGGTGACAACAGAATTCCGTTAATTTTCTCACCGGCTTTTGAGATTTCCATCCAGTCGGTGACCACCTGGGCTTTTACAGGATTATTATTTTCATCCCTCTTTCTTACAACATTATTTGAACGTTGAACCATTAATATCCGGTCTTTTGCCAGGAAAATACTGGAAACTGGCAAAACACTGCCGCCTCCCCATAGAACATCCGCATCAAGATAGCCATCTTCCTGCCTTACCTCAAGCCAGCCAACTGATCCACCTTCAATGTCAATTGTCCACTGGCCTGTGAATTCAGAAATATCTGTTTTTTGAGGCTCAGTAACAGCTGGTTCATTTTTGGAACCAGAGCAGGAGAAAAATAAAAGAATCCCAAAGCTCAGGGAAAAGAGTACAAGTTTTGTTTTCATAATTCAGGTTTTGATTATAAAGTTATATTGTAAAGATAGGAGTTTTACTTTACATCCCCGTACCCCCACCGCAAATTCCACCTCTGCAGGCTGGCTCCTTCACTAAAATTGCTCACCGGGCTATTTTTTGACGCTCAGCCCCCTTCAAAGGGGGAATTCAATGACTTAGCCTTATATTCCTGATTGCCGCTGTTGTTCTCCAGGATGCTATCCCGAAGGGCTTTGACAATTCAACTTCCGGACGAATGGAAAGGTAGTTGTCCCCGATTGTGAAATCAATAACAACCTCGTCATCTATCCATGCCTTAATAGTTTCTCCTGTAACTTTCAGCCTTATTCTGTACCAACGGTTTTTATCAAATTGCCTGATCACCATTGTTTCATTCTCCGAGGCATCCATGCCATTTATGCTGCTCAGTCCTACAACAGTTCCGCCCCAGCCTCCAACTATCAGAGAACAGGGATCCTTGCCTACGGGAAATGTCATGCCGCAGAAAAAGTCATTGCCATCCACTCTCATTGCCTCAAGGGTAATCTCGTAATCTGCAGTTGGGAACTCCTCCTTCCAGGTTACTCCGGTGCAACCGTCACCCATTCCGAGAATGATCTTATCCCCGGAAACATAAACATCTCCCTGGGGACCAAAATTCGTGATTTCCCATCCTTTGAGCGAGTTGCCATCAAAAAGATAGCCGCTATCTCTGGGATGAAGTATTTCAGCTTTATTCAGCAATTTATTTTTTGACCTGCAACTGTATCCGGACATAAATACGGCTGTAAGAAAGAGAAAAGTGATAATTCTGTTCATATTTCTTTATATCTCTATTTCTTTAAATCTGATTTTCATATAAAGATAGGAAATAAAGCAAAATGTGTTAATTTTGAATTATCAATTCAAAGCCATGGAGTACTCGTGGATTCTTGAATACAAGATCAAAATCAACCGTTCCGGACTCTGTTGATAATCTCCCGGGAAATTATCCCATTTTCTTTTCTTTTTATATCGATCTGAAAAATCAGACTGAATTCACTTATTTATATTTCACCAAGAGCATTTAAAATAAAACAGATGAAAAAGTTAATAATAACCGGCAATGACCTGACAATAAACCATGTAGTAAATGTTGCCCGCAATGGACAGAAGGTGGAGCTTCATCCTGAGGCCAGGAAACGGATAAATGCATGCCGTGCAATGCTTGAAAAAAAGATTGCTGCACATGAAATAATGTATGGAGTAAACACAGGTATCGGGGAGTTTTCGGAGATTGTGCTTAATGATGATCAGATAAAGGATTTCCAGAAATACCTGGTCTATAATCATGCCGCCGGCATCGGGGAGCCGGCATCAATTGAAATAGTGAGAGGTGCGATGCTGGGCAGGATAAATGTTCATGCACACGGAAATTCGGGGAACCGGCTGGAGATCACTGAAACTCTCGTAGAAATGCTGAACAAAGGGGTAACTCCTTTTGTCTGTCAGAAAGGTTCGGTCGGGGCATCGGGAGACCTGGCACCTATGTCACAGATTGCTTTGCTGCTCATGGGAGAGGGAGAAGCTTATTATAAGGGAAAGCTTCTGGATGGAGCAGAAGCTCTGAAAAGAGCAGGCATTACTGTTCCGGGACTTCAGGCACGCGACGGGCTGGCTGCCATCAACGGATCGAACATGCTTACTGCAATGAGTGCAATATGGCTTGTCGATGCTAATAACTGGCTGAAGCAGGCCGAGATAGCTGCTTCAATGTCGCTGGAAGCATTAAAGGCAAACATGAAGCCTTACACACCCCTGCTTCATGAGGTGAGAGGATTTAAGGGGGCCGTCAGAAGCGCAAATGCCATAAATAAATGCATTTCAGGGGGCGACCTGAAGGAAGGAAGGGTAAAATCGAAGGTTCAGGACGCCTATTCGATGAGGTCCACTCCCCAGGTAATAGGATCGGCCCATGATATGCTTGCTTATGCAAGATCTCAGGTTGAAATTGAACTCAACGGGGTTGGTGATAATCCTGTCTTTTTCCCTGATAGGAACATTCATCTATCGGGCGCCAATTTTCAGGGCTCACCCGTATGCGTTCCCATGGATATGGCAGGAGCATGCATCACAATGGTAAGCGTAATGTCGGAAAGAAGGATGAACCGGCTGAACAACCAGGCTCTGAGCGTGGGCTTGCCTGATTTCCTCACGAAGGGTGCCGGGATGTTCTCGGGGATGATGCTCAGTCAGTACACCGCTGATACACTTATTGTTGAACAAAGGATACTGTCAGTTCCCGCTTCGATACAGTCGATACCTGCTGCCGCCGACCAGGAAGATTTTGTCTCAATGGGCATGAATACCTCTATTAAGAACAATCAGATCCTCGATTGTGCATATGGAATCCTTGGTATTGAGTTAATGGCTGCAGCACAGGCACTTGATTTCAGAAAAGTGGAATATAAATTCGGGGCAGGAGTTCAGAAAGCTAAGGATGTAATCAGAAAACATGTCGATTTTCTTGATATCGACAGACCCCTATATCCCGATCACACAAAAATGAAGGAACTTGTTAAATCGTGTGAAATTCTGGACGAAGTTGAAAAAGTCACAGGCTCTCTTGAATAAAAACAGACTATATTTGTATAAATCAAACAGAACCTTATGAAAAAGTACATTTTGCTGGTCACATGCACCATGGCCCTCACAATTATTCCTGCATGCACCTCAAAGCAGGAAAAAGCTGAAACCAAATTGAAAGATTTTATATCCGCCTATGAAACTAAGGCAATTCCTCTTTATAAAGAGACAAGCCTGGCTTCGTGGAACGCAAATGTTACAGGAACGGACGAGGATTGGGCTAAAAGCGAAAAAGCTTCATTTGAACTGACTAAAATCTATACTGACAGTGTAGCGTTTAAGCAACTAAAGGAGCTAAAAGAATCTGGCATGGTTAAAGATTCCCTGCTTGCCCGCCAGCTCGAACTAATGTACAATTCATACATGGGCGGACAGGTGGATCCGGCCCTTCTGGCCGAACAGATTAAAATGGAAACTGAGATCAGCAAGAAATACTCAAACTTCAGGGCTAATATTAACGGGAAAGAATTGACGGATAACCAGATAGAGGAAATCCTCAGGAATTCGACTGTAAGCTCCGACCTTAAGTCTGCATGGGAAGCCCATAAGATGATCGGACCGGTTGTGGCCGAGGATATAATCAAACTGGTAAGACATCGTAACATGATTGCCCAAAAAACCGGATTCAGCAATTATCATGAAATGACGCTGAAGCTCTCCGGACAGGATCCGGTTGAAGTAACCAGGATCTTTGACGAGCTTGATAACCTCACAAGGGAGAGCTTTGCCCGGCTTAAAGGAGATATTGATACTTATTTTGCAAAACGTTACAGCCTGAAGAGTTCCGAACTGAGACCCTGGCACTATCAGAACAGGTTCTTCCAGGAGGCGCCGGAAATATATCCTGTTGATTTCGACAAATATTATGAAAACCAGGATCCGGTTAAGCTTGCTGCAGCATTTTATGACGGAATCGGCCTGAATGTGGATGCCATTCTTGCAAAAAGCGATCTGTATGAGAAACCCGGGAAAAACCAGCACGCATTCAGCAGCGACATTGACCGCTCGGGAGACGTCAGGACACTTGACAATGTAAAACCCGATTCATACTGGATGAACACCATGCTTCATGAACTGGGACATGGAGTTTATTCATACTATTGCGACAGGAGCCTCCCGTTCACACTGAGGAATGCTGCTCATTCATTTACTACCGAAGCGATTGCAAACCTTTTTGGCCGTTTTGCTACTGACCCCATGTGGATGAATGACATGGGTATTATCGACAAAAATGAGAGTTTAAAAATCATGCCTGTCAGTAAAAATGCACTAAGGCTGCAAATGATTGTCTTCAGCAGGTGGGCACAGGTAATGTATCGTTTTGAAAAATCAATGTATGAAGATCCCGGCCAGGATCTAAACCAGCTCTGGTGGGACATGGTTGAAAAATACCAGCAGCTTTTGAAGCCCGAAGGCCGGAATATGCCTGACTGGGCGACAAAGATCCATATTGCACTTTATCCGTGTTATTATCACAATTACCTGCTTGGTGAAATGCTGGCTTCACAATGGTACAACTACATTACAGCTAATAGTGCAAAAAATCAATCGTTTGTTGGTGACAAAGCTGTTGGTGACTATCTGAAGGAGAAAGTATTTATGCCCGGTGCAAGATATTTCTGGAACGATATGATCGAAAAATCGACCGGCGAAAAGCTGACAGCAAAATACTATGCAAAACAGTTTGTGGAATAATGTTATTTACCCCCACGGGGGATTTAGGGGTAAAAAAAAAGAAAAAGAACTAAACCTGGTTATATGAAAAAAACTCTATTCCTGATCCTGATCCTGGCAACTGCATGTTCTTCACCTCAAATAAAAAAAGCATCTTTTGCCACCTCTGCATTAATTGATGATTCAACAATTTCAGCTTTAATTGACAGTGTTAAGACCAGTATGCCTTCAGCAGATGCCTCGCTTCTGGAAAAGGGTGTCAGGCATGCTGCATCCCTCTGGAGGGAGGAGGACGGAAAAATCTCCGATTTTTCAGCCTTTGTGGAGAAGAACTACATCGGTGATCCTGAAAAACGGAAAACCGCATTCATGAAAATAAGCGACTATTTCGAATCCCTGTTCGGAAACTATAACGATATAACACTCGACCTGAAAAAGAATCTTGATGAAGCAACAGGAGAAATTGATGTAATTGACCGCATGTTCGGAACTTATTCGGTAAGTTCACATTTGTCGGACGATTTCTATGAAAACAAGATAGCATTTTTCGTTGCTCTCAATTTCCCCTATTATACTCTCGAAGAGAAAGAAAAAGAGGGACCGGGCTGGAGCCGTTATGAGTGGGCAATGGCAAGGCTTGGTGATTACTTTGTTTCGAGAGTACCTGCAGCGCTGAACCAGGCGCTTAACACAGCCGTCGGGAACGCAGAAATGTACATTGCCGAATACAATATCTGCATGGGGCACCTGCGTACCGATGACGGGCGGCAGTTGTTCCCAGACGATATGGTACTGCTGTCGCACTGGAATCTGCGCGACGAATTGAAGGCCAGTTATGCAGGAGGGGAAAAAGGCATGGAGAAGCAGGAAATGATCTATAAGGTCATGGAACACATTATAAATCAGGATATCCCCAGGATCATTATCAATAATCCTGAATATGAATGGGCGCCTTTCTCCAACATTGTAACAAAGGGCGGAGCTCAGGTTGAAGCTGCCGCTGAACCGGATACAAGGTATGAACATATTGCCAATATATTCAGGGCAATGAAAAATATTGATCCCTACAATCCTGAAATGAACACTGCTATTATGCGTAAGTTCTCTTCTGAGATGGAGATCTCCCAGGAAGAGGTGGAAGCTCTTTTCGATTCATACATGAGCTCCCCACAGCTTGTGAAGCTTGGCGCACTGATAAAGAAGAGAATAGGACGTGATCTGAAACCATACGACATATGGTACGACGGTTTTAAAACCCGTAGCACTATTCCTGAAGACCAGCTTACTTCCAAAACCTCATCACTTTACCCCAATCCTGAAGCTTTCAAGGCTCAGATGCCTGTGATGCTGAAGAAGCTTGGCTGGAGTCCTGAAAGAGCAGAGTATATTTCCGACAAAATTGTAGTTGATCCGGCAAGGGGTTCAGGGCATGCCGCAGGGGCAGCCATGAAAGGTTCTCTTGCTCACCTTCGCACACGGATCTCAGAAAAAGGGATGGACTACAAGGGATATGAAATTGCCGTACATGAATTCGGACATAATGTAGAACAGACTATTTCTTTATATGATGTCGACAATTATATGATGTCAGGTGTGCCAAACACTGCAATTACTGAAGCTGTAGCCTTTGTTTTTCAAAGTCGCAATCTCATGCTCCTTGATATTAAGGATAACACTCCTGACAAAGATAAAATGGAGACACTGAACGCAGCGTGGTCGCTGATGGAGATAATGGGTGTGGGAATGGTTGAAATGAAAGCATGGAAGTGGCTGTATGAGAATCCCGAGGCTACACCTTCACAATTGAAAGAGAACATTATCAAGTTCGCTGTAGATACATGGAACAAATATTTTGCACCGGTGGTAGGAATAAAGGATTCGCCAATCCTTGCAATTTATTCTCACATGGTTGAAGTTCCGCTTTACCTTCCGAACTATTCATACGGACATATAGTTCAGTTCCAGCTTGAAGAATTTCTAAGAGGTAAAAAACTAGCTGACGAAATTGACCGCATGTTCAAACTGGGGCGGCTCACGCCACAGCAATGGATGACGGGTGCTGTTGGTGCGAAGATCTCTGCACAGCCAATCCTAAATAAACTTGAAGAAGTTTTACAATAAATCAATGAATATGAAAATCAAGATTGCTGATTACACGACATTCAATAAAGAATGGGACAGGAAAAAAACAGAAGAAAAAACTAAGAAGATCCTTAAAAAGATCGGAACACTGCAAAACAAGATGTATGCCCAGAATAAATTCAGTTTACTTCTGGTACTTCAGGGAACTGATGCTTCCGGGAAAGACGGAGTCACAAAGGGACTTCTGAAATTCTGCAATCCCCTCGGCATTAAAATTCATAGTTTTAAAAAACCTAGTGAAGAAGAATATGCTCATGATTTCCTTTGGAGAGTTCATCAGGTGGTTCCCCGCAAAGGGGAAATGAAGATCTTTCTCAGGTCGCATTATGAAGATATCCTTGTGCCCTCTGTTGAAAAATTCATTCCGGCCGAAATCATCGAAAAGCGTTACAAGGTTATCAATGATTTTGAAAAACTGATTGAGAATAATGATACAGTAATTCTGAAATTCTTTATGAATGTTTCAAAAGAGGCTCAGAAAGAGAGGCTTATGGAGAGGGTTGAACTGAAGGAAAAACACTGGAAACACAAGGACGGCGACTGGGATACGCGCGAAAAATGGGATGAGTACATGGTAGTATATGAAAAGATTATAAATACGTGCAACACAATTCCTTGGCATATAGTACCATCGGACAAAAACTGGCAAAAGCTCTATTCTATTGCGCAGGTAGTGCTTAAGACACTTGAGGAAATTGATCTTAAATGGCCGGAGGTGGTGACAGAGAAATTTAAGACAACAAATTAAGATGGATTCATTAGTTACACAGAGATAAACCCCCCATCCCCCCCAAGGGTGGTATTACTCTGTGTCACTCCGTGAAAACTTCGTGTGAATCAGTGGTAAAAATCTTCTTTTATTAAAACAAAACTTAATCCCATGTTTCGAAAACTATTTTTTCCAGCATTATTTCTTTTTGCAATAACCGCAAATGCTCAAATGGTTTATAACCCAACCCCCGAAAACCTTAAAGCCCGTGAATGGTTCCAGGATTCCAAATTCGGAATGTTCATCCACTGGGGTGTATACAGCGTCCTCGGTGATGGTGAATGGGTAATGAACAATCAGAGAATTGACAAGCAGACTTACCAGAGACTGCCACCATTCTTCAATCCCATCAGCTTTGATCCCAAAGAATGGGTTTCCCTTGCAAAAGCTGCAGGCATGAAATATATTACAATAACCAGCAAGCACCACGACGGTTTTGCCATGTGGGATTCGAAACTTACCGACTGGGACATTGTTGACCGCACCCCGTATGGAAAGGATGTTCTTAAGATGCTTGCAGAAGAGTGTAAAAAACAGGGAATAAAACTCTTTTTCTATCATTCACATCTTGACTGGTTCCAGGAGAATTATTTTCCAAGGGGAAACACAGGACAAACTGCAGGACGCCCGGAAAAAGGCGACTGGTACAAATATCTTGATTATATGGATGGGCAGCTCACCGAGCTCCTGACAAATTATGGCGAAATCGGAGGTATTTGGTTCGACGGCCACTGGGATAAAAAGGATGCCGACTGGAGACTTGATAAGACTTATAAACTTATACACAGCCTCCAGCCTGCATGTCTGATCGGCAATAATCACCATCTTGCTCCTTTTACCGGCGAGGACTTCCAGATGTTCGAGAAAGATCTTCCCGGACAGAAAACGACCGGTTTTAATCCTGAGCAGAAGATCGGGGAACTACCGTTTGAAACGTGTGAAACCATGAATAATTCCTGGGGATTCAATCTTCAGGACAAAGATTACAAATCGATAAAAAATCTGATCCGGTACCTTGTTAAAGCTGCTGGATATAATTCGAACTTCCTGCTTAATATCGGACCGATGCCAAACGGGAAGATCCAGCCTGAATTTGTCAATACCCTGAAAGAAATTGGCACATGGATGGCGAAATACGGAGAAACCATATACGGGACCCGTGGCGGTCCGGTCAGTCCCAGAACCTGGGGTGTAATGACGCAAAAAGCAAATAAGGTATATGTTCATATACTAAACCCCGAGGATAATAATCTGCTAATTCCGGATTTTGGCAAAAAAGTGAAAAACATCACTCTGTTTAATTCGGGAGCCAAGATGAAATTCAAACAGGATGCATTTGGGATCACTGTGTCGGTTCCGGAAGGGATCGTGGATGAGACAGATACGATATTAGTAATAGAATTATAACCCCTAAACTTCCTAAAGGGGGCTTACTTCAAAAATACCTCCAGTACCGGAATTTCCACCGGCGGTTTCAAAACCGGCAGCTGCAGGTTAATATCATTTTTTGTTTCGTTACTTCCGGAGCTGAACCTTATTTCAGAAGCATCATGAAGAAACTGTACATATTTAACCTTGTCGGCAATATTTGCAAGTGTCAGCGATCCCATTGGATAAGCAAAAAGATGAACATATAATCTTTTAGTTACCGGATTGTATGTTAAGATCGTATTGGCCGGTGGAACAAAATCAGATGGAGCTTCTGTGCAGTTGTAAACTGACCGGCCATTGTACTTCATCCACTCTCCCATAGCCTTCAGTCTTTCCTGTGCCCTGTAATCAAATGCCCCTCTGGCGGTCGGACCCACATTCAGTAAAAGGTTGCCGCCCTTGCTTACCGATTCGGTCAGCAGTTCAAGAAGCTGGGCAGGGCTTTTCCATGAAGTTTCGTCGCGGTAATAGCCCCATGACCCGGAGAAAGTCTGGCAGGTTTCCCATGGCACTCTTTTTCCGTTCACCTCAGGCCATTTTGTAACCTTATATTGTTCAGGTGTGGTGAAATCCCATCCACCCTCTACATCTTTCAGGTCGAGGCGGTCGTCGACTATTATTCCGGGCTGAAGAGACCTGGCAAGTTTCAGAAGGTTCTCCGAATCCCAGTCCTGATGCCCTTTCCCATTCTTACCCGGAAAAGAGAAATCGAACCAGATAATGCTTATTTCACCATAGTTGGTAAGCAGTTCCCTGACCTGGTTTTTCATGTACTCCCTGTATTTATTCATATCCCTCCCCTTGTTAAGTCTTGTATATGCAGTATCATGATCCTGACGCTGAGGGTGATTTCTGTCGATTGTATAATCTGGATGGTGCCAGTCGATCAAAGAATAGTAAAATCCCACCTTGAGACCTTCTGCTCTGAAAGCATCAACATAATCCCTTATAATATCCCTCCCGAAAGGGGTATTTGTTGATTTGTAATCTGTGAATTTTGAATCCCAGTTGCAGAAGCCCTCATGATGCTTTGCAGTAAGCACAACATATCTCATTCCAGCCTCTTTGGCCATTCTTGCCCATTCTTTGGGATTGTAGAGATCCGGATTGAAGTTCTCAAAGTATTTCTGATATTGTTCATTGGTCATGCGCTCCCTGTTTTTGACCCATTCGTGACGGGCAGGGAGAGCATATAAACCCCAGTGAATGAACATACCGAAACGTGCATCGGTCCACCATTTCATTCTCTGGATTTTCTGGGCTTCAGTTTCTTTTGGTAACTGAGCCGGAGCAATCTGTGAAATTATTAACAGAAAGACCATCAGGAAAGTGATTGTAAAGGTTCTTGTTTTCATGTAAATGTTATTAGTTATTGGTTATTAGTGACCAGCGAATCTACAAATTTTTTCATTCTTTCGTAATGCGACCCCTCCCAGTAGATTTTGCCACAACTGATACACTTTTTGAACTCATTATAATAATTCCTGGTTTTTGGCTGAAGGGCTTGGTCGATTTCCTCCTTGATGACTCTAGCCACTTCTCCATTGCATATCATGCACCTGGTAAAAGGATGAAGATTGTTTATCAGATCAAATCTATTCAACACTTCTTTCAGTTGTTCGACAGGTTCTGCAGACATTATCCTGTAACTTTGGATCACATGCCTGTTTTGAAGCAGTTCTTTATCGCGTGAAAGAATTATCCTGTTCTCTTTAAATGACAAGTCAATGATCTCTCTGTCAGCCAGCGACATTCCGTAAAGTGTGTCAAAACCGCATAATCTGAGGTATTTTGCAAGTCGCCCCAGGTGAACATCTGCTATAAACTTCCTTTCACCTGAATGATCCGGACTTAATGGCAACACTTCTGTCAAAGTCTTTCTCTTAAAATCTCAATCAGATCATCAGTATCTAAATTCACAGGATTATTTTTCAATTCGGTAATCCTGCAGATTGGTTCGAGGTCCTCATCTTTAATCCCGTATTGCCCCAGGTGCGGCAATTTCAGGTCGTCAGAGAGTTTCCTTAAATATTCAACAAAACCATCAATATAATAAACATCAGGTTTCCCGTCATCATCAAGAAAGAGCCTGCCCAGCCTGACATATTTGTTAATGGCTTCAGGATTATTGCTTCTATTCCGGAGCTCTCTTACAGTTTTTGCATTTGCCGGTGCCATAAGCGTTCCGCAGACAACTCCGTGGGGGATTTTGAACATCCCTCCAACCGATGAAGCAAAACCATGGACAACACCTAGTCCTGCATTGGCAAGGCAGATCCCTGATGTAAGTGCAGCAAATGACATTCCGCTTCTTGCTTCAGGATCCTGTCCGTTCACATAGCTTTGAACGAGAGATGATTTTATTGCTTTTAGTCCTTCCCAGGCCAGAGTGTCCGTATATTCGCATGCCTTGTCTGACAGATAGGATTCAGTCAGCTGGGTAAAGCAGTCCATTCCGCTTGCTGCAGTTATATGCTGCGGACAACTTAAGGTAAGCTCCGGATCAATAATTGCAATATCGGGAACAAAATTATCGTGTCGTAATGATTTCTTGAATCCATCTTTTCCGATCTCCGATATCACCGCATTTTTTGTTGCTTCACTTCCGGTGCCTGCCGTAGTTGGCAGTGCAATAAAGGGGAGTTTTATCCCGGGATGTTCCCTGGTACCAATTCCCTCAAGATATTCCCTGACAGATCCTTCCATATTCATCATTGCAGATATGGCTTTACCGGCATCAAGAACACTTCCCCCTCCAATTGAAACTACAGCATCAATAGTTTCATTCCTGAACTTCCCGACCACAGTATCAATCATTCCGGAAGAAGGTTCGCCCTGGATAACAACATGATGATACCTGATTCCCTCCTTCCGGAACAATTCAAGCAGAGTTTCCGCATTCACTGAATTGTTGAATGATTCCTGATCGGTAACCAGAATAATCATTTTACCATACCTCCATATCAATCCCGGAAGCAACTTAATTTTGCCGGTTCCGAAACAGATAAGGGGCAGCCTGGAAAACTGGAAAGATTTTACCATTCCGATCTCTCTTTCGGTTCAAGGATATTATACTTTACTCCGTATCTCGGTTCTGCCATCATATCCTTCACAGTATCACGCCATTTAAGATAGTGATCCATTGTTTTATGAGCTGATACATCTTCTTCTGATTCAAATGCTTCATAAATCATGAAACGGCACGGATCATCTGCCTGCTGAACAAAATCGAACCTCAGGTTTCCGGGTTCTTTAACTGAACCCTTGTGGTTGAGAACTGATGCTTCAATAAAATCGTTTATAGCTTCAGGTTTTACTTGAACGTGGACACAGGTTACGATCATATAATCTGGTTTTTTCAGTAAAGTTAAGGCTTCTGCAAAAATGTCTCTTATAGTCCGGATGGATTTTTTAAATTGCATCAATTTAAAAAGACGCAGATATGAAATTCTTACATGGGAAAATTCAATGGACAATTTTCTTTGCAGTATTTTCATTTATTCAGGTATCAGCCCAGCAATTACCTGACCGTGAAAAACTCTTTGATCTCGGATGGCGGTTTCATCTGGGTGGAGCCCTGGGCGCTGAGAATCCGCAATTTGATGATTCGAATTGGAGAAAAATCGATCTGCCTCATGACTGGAGCCTCGAAGATCTTCCGGGGACAAACTCACC
>Ga0315275_10000642_pt1 | contig 29250 bp, 22 predicted proteins | sample YL17G03_0_MG_FD_205557 | JGI IMG/M metagenome (GOLD analysis project Ga0315275, IMG submission 205557) | Sediment microbial communities from Yellowstone Lake, YNP, Wyoming, USA - YL17G03_0 | ecosystem: Environmental > Aquatic > Freshwater > Lake > Sediment | place: USA: Wyoming | collected...
GGAGAAGATCGAGATGATCGCGAAAACGATCTACGGCGCCGATGGCGTGGACTTCGACCCGGCTGCCGTGCGGAAGATCGAGGCCTTCACCAGGTGGGGGCTGGGCAAGCTCCCCATCTGCATGGCGAAGACGCACCTGTCGCTATCGCATGACAGCAACTTGAAGAACCGCCCGCGCGGGTTCCGTGTTCCCGTGCGCGATATCCGTCCGAGCGCGGGCGCCGGGTTCCTGTTCCCGCTGCTGGGCGCCTTCACCACCATGCCGGGACTGCCGAGCCGTCCCGCGGCGGTGGATGTGGACATAGACAAGGACGGAAAGACCGTCGGGCTGTTCTGAGATGGGCTACCTCGAGGGACCGCTCAAGCACTATACGGACATGCTGGCGTCCGGCGCTCCCGCCCCCGGGGGCGGGAGCGCGGCGGCGCTGGTGGGCGCGCTGGGCGCGGCGCTCAACAGCATGGTGGCGAACTTCACGGTGGGACGGGAGAAGTTCGCCGCGGTCGAGGCGGACGTGCAGAGATTGCTTGCCAGATCGGAGGATCTGCGCGCCCAGCTCGAGCGGCTGACCCAGACCGACACCGAGGCCTACGGCGAGGTTGCGGCGGCGCAGAAGATGCCGCGCGACACCGATGAGCAGAAGGCGGCGCGGACGGCCGCGGTTCAGGCAGCATTGAAGGCCGCCGCGGAGGTGCCGCGGGAGGCGGTCCGCGCTGCCTACGGTGTGCTGGAGGTGGCGGCGGAGCTGGTCGAGAAGGGCAATCCGAACCTGATCACCGATGTCGGCGTGGCAGCGAAGTTCGGGGTCGCAGCCCTCGAGTGCGCGGCGCTGAATGTAGAGATCAACCTGGCGTACATCAAGGACGAGGCGTACAACCGGGTGGTTCGGAGTGAGATGAAGCCGCTGCTGGAGAGAGGGCCGGAGCTGGGCGCAAGTGTTTGGGCGAAGGTGCTACTGAGCTTCGCACAATACGTTGGACGCGAAATGGCTGAATCTCGCAGGCTGAAGCGTTCTGAGGGGTCTTCTGGGCAGCCGTGAACATAACCATATACGCGAGATTCAGTAGGAAAGGTGCAAGGGTGAGAGCATGAGCGCGACGCTGCTTGAAGGGAAACCAATTGCGGAGGCGATTCGGGCGAAGGTCCATGCCGACGTAGAGGTGCTGAAGGCCAAGGGGATCACGCCCAAACTGGTGGCGGTGCTGGCCGGGGAGAACCCGGGAGCGAAGTTCTACGCCGGGGCGCAGGAGAAGGCCTGCGCGGAGGTCGGGATTGCTTACGAGCTTCAGCAGCTTCCCGACACGGTCACGCAGGCCGACCTGGAGAAGGCGATCCTCAAGCTGAACGCGGATGCGAGCGTACACGGCATTCTGCTGCTGATGCCCGTGCCGAAGGGACTCAATGGCGCGAAGGCGCAGGCGCTGATTGCCATGCGCAAGGACGTGGATGGTGTGAGTCCGGCGAACCTGGGCAATGTCGTGCTCGGACAGCCGCGGCTGGCCCCGTGCACGGCGATGAGCGTCATCGAGCTGGTGCGTGCATCGGGGGTGGATGCATACGGCAAAGAGGTGGTGGTCGTCGGCAGCAGCGAGATCGTCGGGAAGCCGGCGGCGCTGCTGCTCGTGGACAAGTACATCACCACCGACAAGGATGGGAAGACGGACAAGCTCGCGGGCGCGACGGTGACGATTTGCCACATCGGCACGAGCCAGAAGGGCGACCTGGGCGCGCACACGCGGCAGGCGGACATTCTCGTCACCGCGGTGGGAGTTAAGCCGGGGCTGATCACCGGCGACATGCTGAAGCCCGGCGCGATCGTGATTGATGTCGCCACCATCAGGGTCAAAGACGACGAGACGGGCAAGATGAAGACCTACGGCGACGTGGACGCCGAGGCGGCCAAAGGGATCGCGTCGCAGCTCACGCCTGTTCCTGGCGGGGTCGGTGTCGTGACGACGGCGATTCTGCTCAGGAACACGATCGAGGCGGTGAAGTGGCAGATGGAGGCGTAGCGCGGTGATTGCCCCGGGGACAGGGCTCCCACGGGCATGAACGGGAGTTGAGCGATGGCGAAGAGTGCGAAAGTGACTGAGCATCCGGCGGTGTGGTTCCAGGCATCGGCCTGCTCGGGGTGTGTGGTGGCGGCGCTGAACGGCGTTGCGCCCACCATCCGCGACCTCATCGTGGATCAGATCGCGCCTGGGCATCACGTCAGCCTGAGGTTCCAGCCGACGGTCATGGCCGGCTCAGGCGAGCTGGCGCTGCAGGTCCTCGCTGCGACCGAGCAGTCGAAGGAAGGCTACCTGCTAGTGATAGACGGCGCGCTGCCGGTGGCGGATGGCGGGCTGTATGGCCGCGCGGCAGCGAAGGGCGGCAAGGAGTCAACGATGCACCGGCGGGCGCTGGAGCTGGCCGAGAAGGCGACCGCGATTGTGGCGATGGGGACCTGTGCGGCCTACGGCGGCATGCACGCGGCGCGGCCGAACCCGACCGGATGCGTGAGCGTGACGGATGCACTGGCGGAGGCAGGGATCAGCAAGCCGGTCGTGAACGTCGCCGGCTGCCCGCCGCATCCCGACTGGTTTACGGGCACCGTCGCCCACGCGCTGCTGTTCGGCTGGCCGGCTAACGGCGAGGTGGATGCCATCGGGCGGCCGAAGCGGTTCTTCGGCAAGCTGATTCACGATCTCTGCCAGCGGCGCGGCGATTTCGAGGCCCACAAGTTCGCGAAGGCGATCGGGGAGCCCGGATGCCTCTACGAACTAGGGTGCAAGGGGCCGTGGACCCACGCCGACTGCCCTGAGCGCCAGTTCAACAGCGGGACCAACTGGTGTGTGAAGGCAGGGTCGCCCTGTCACGGATGCTCGGAGCCGTTCTTCCCGGATGTGTCGAGCCCAATCTACCGGAAGATCGAGTTCCTGGAGCTGCCGCGGGTGGCGCTGAACGCCGACACCGGGCGTTTGCACGCGATCATGCGGCCTAAGCCCGCGGAGGAGAAGTAGCAGATGGCCAAGACGACGATCAGCATTGACCCCATCAACCGGATCGAGGGCCACCTCAAGGTGGACATCGTAGTAGATGGCGGCGAGGTGAAGGACGCGCGCTGCTCCGGGCAGCTCTTCCGCGGCTTCGAGCTGATGCTGCTGGGGCGCGACCCGCGGGACGCCGCGCTGCTCGTCCAGCGGGTGTGCGGGGTATGCCCGATCGCCCACGCGACGGCGTCGGCGCTGTCGCTTGACGCGGCGTTCGGCATTGATGAGATACCCGCGAACGGCCGTCTGATGCGCAACCTGATCTTCGGCGCGAACTACATCCAGTCTCATATCCTCCACTTCTACCATCTCGCTGCGCTCGACTTCGTGGACGTAGCCGCGGCGGCCGACTACGACGGACCTGACGATGGGCTAACCAGCCTGAAGTCCTTCATCGGGCGGGGCGAGCTGGCGCCGTACATGCCCAGGTACGAGGGCGACTACCGGCTGTCCAAGGCGCTGAACCAGCAAGCGGCCTCGCACTACGTGAAGGCGCTTGAGGCGAGGCGGATCGCCCACGAGATGTGCGCCATCTTCGGCGGAAAGATGCCGCACCAGGTGGGCATCGTGGTCGGCGGATGCACCGAGACGCCGACTGCCGACAAGATGACCGCGTTCCTGTCGAAGCTGGAGTGGCTGCGACGGTTCGTTGACACCGTGTATCTGCCGGATGTGCTCGCGGTGGCCGAGGCCTATCCCGATTACTTCGCTATCGGTGCCGGGCCTAGGCGCTGGTTCTCCTACGGAGGGCTGGACTTGGAGACGCAGACCAAGGACCTGCTGACGCGCGAGCGGTTCTTCCCTTCGGGGATCGTTGGACCGGACCTGAAGTTGGCGGCGATGGATGTGGAGCAGATCGTCGAGCACGTGAAGCACTCGTGGTATGACGATGCCACGACCGGACGGCGGCCGGCGCAGGGCGAGACAGTGCCCGCGCCCGAGAAGCCGAGTGGTTACTCGTGGCTGAAGGCGCCGCGATACGCGGGCGAGGCCTACGAGGTTGGCCCGCTGGCGCGGACGCTGGTGGCGTACGCGGCCGGCGATCCGGCGGTGAAGGCGCAGGTGGATGGGCTGTTAGGCCAGTTCAGGGCGAAGCCGGAGGCGTTGTTCTCGGTGCTCGGCCGGCACGCGGCGCGAGCGCTCGAGGCGCGGCGGCTGGTTGACGCGATGGCCGGTTGGGCGATGGAGCTGAAGCCGGGCGAGGCCGTCTGCGATTGGCGGGAGGCGCCCGAGAGCGGCGCCGGCATGGGCATCACCGAGGCGCCACGAGGAGGGGTAGGCCACTGGTGCGAGATCACCGACCACAAACTCTCTCGCTATCAGCTCGTCGTGCCGACCACCTGGAACGCGTCGCCGCGCGATGACGACGGGAAACCGGGACCGGTAGAGCAGGCGCTGATCGGCACGAAGGTCAAGGACGCGCAGAACCCGTTCGAGGTGGTGCGCATCATCCGGTCGTTCGATCCGTGTCTGGCCTGCTCGGTCCATATGCTGACGCCGAAGGGGATGGAGATAGCAGTATGCCGGGCGACGTAAGGACGGTCGTCGTGCTTGGCGTCGGCAACCTGCTGCGCCAGGACGAAGGCGTTGGCGTGCACGCGGTGCGGGCGCTGTCGCTGGGCCCGTGCGCAGAGCGCGCGGCGCTGGTGGACGGCGGGACAGCCGTATTCGAGGCCTTGTCGCAGTGGCGCGATATAGACAAGCTGGTGGTCATAGATGCGCTGCAAGCCGGGCGAGAGCCGGGCAGCATCGCGCGGGTATCGCTGCGCGAGGTGGCCGACCGGACGGTGCCGGCACTGTCGGTGCACGAGCACGGGCTGCTCGACCACCTCGCGCTGCTGAAGCAGGCAGGGCTGCGGGTCGGGGAGATCGTCATTTACGGCGTCGAGCCGGCAAAGACGGGCTGGGGAACGGAATTGTCGGAGCAGGTGGCGGCCTGCCTGCCTTTGCTGGAAGCGCGTATGGCGAGGGAGCTGGGCTGGCTGCCCTCTGAGGAGACCATGATATGATCGCGTCGGAACGAAAGCCGCTTGAAGAGATACTCGGCTACCTGGACGGCGAGAAGAAGGTGTTCGTCGTCGCCTGTGACGGATGCTCGACCGGAACCAGGTCCGCGGACCCGGAGGCTATCGCGGCAACCGTGAAGGAGCTGGAGGCGAACGGCAAGGCCGTTACCGGGGTGGCGCGGGTCGAGATGGTGTGCAACACAGGTCTGAGCGCGCTGATGCTGATGCAGCACCTGGCGCAGGTGGACGAGGCGGACAGCGTGCTCGTCTTCTCCTGCGGAGATGGCATCCAGTCGGTTGCTAGCGCGGTCGCGAAACCGGTGCACCCGGGGACGAACTCGATCTACTTCGGCGGGTTCCTGGGGCTGTGGCGGTCGGAGGCCAAGTGTGCGGAGTGCGGGAACTGCATGCTCGACTTTACTGGCGGCATCTGCCCGTACACCGCGTGCTCGAAGTCGCTGCTCTACGGAAGCTGTGGCGGCCCCAAGGACGGCAAGTGCGAGGTGGATGCCTCGGTGCCATGCGGCTGGATGCGGATCTACGATAGGCTGGCATCGCTGGGAAAGGCAGACCGGCTGAAGGCGATCCCGCCGCTGCGGGACTTCAAGAAGATGCTGCCGGTGAACGAACGACGGCGAAGCAGCCTCTACGCTTTGGAGTATGTGGAGGCCGAGCCGGAGGCGGAGAGCAAGGCCGGCTGAAGGCCAGCACACGAGGTGGAGTCAAGCAGATGAGCCTGAGAGAAGCGTTGGCAACCCAGGATTTCACGGTCACCTGCGAGGTGGCGCCGCCCAAGGGCGTTGACATGAAGCACGTGCTCGATGAGGCGGAGCTGCTGCGCGGCCGCGTCGCCGGCATCAACGTCACCGATCTCCAGGCGGCGGCGATGCGGGTGAGTTCAGTCGCGACCTGCTCGCTGCTCAAGCAGATGGGGCTGGAGCCGATCCTTCAGATGGTCTGCCGCGACCGGAATCGCATCGCGCTCCAGAGTGACCTGCTCAGCGCCTACGTGCTTGGCATCCGGAACGTGCTCTGCCTGACCGGCGACCACACGACTCTCGGGGACCATCCCGAAGCGAAGCCGGTGTTCGACCTCGACTCGGTTTCGCTGCTGCGGGCGGCGCAGGGGTTGATGGATGGGAAGGACCTAAGCGGGAACGATCTGGAAGGAAAGCCGGAGGAGTTGTTCCTGGGGGCGATCGTGACCCCGGGCGCGGACCCGGTCGAGCCGCAGATCTACAAGCTCCACAGCAAGGTGGATGCCGGCGCGAGGTTCATTCAGACGCAGGCGGTCTATGACGTTGACAGCTTCGCCCGGTTCATGGAGAAGGTGCAGGATGTGAAGGTGCCGATTCTGGCAGGAATCGTGCTGCTCAAATCGGCGGGGATGGCGCGCTACATGAATGCTAACGTGGCCGGGGTGTTCGTGCCCGACCCGCTGATCAAGGAGATGGCGGACGCCGGCAAGAAGGACAAAGAAGCCAAGGAGAAGGGCGAGAAGGCCAAGAACGTCGCGCAGAAGAGCATCGAGATCGCGGCCAGACTGATCAGCGGGCTGAAACCGTACTGCGCTGGCGTACATTTGATGCCGCTCGGGTGGGGGCATCATGTGCCGGCGGTGCTGGAAGCATCCGGGGTCTAGCGAACGGCGAGGCGGCGAGCGACGAACGCGGCTGGCAGGAGCCACGGCTCCTGCCCAACAGGAGCACCACGAAGGAGTTAGGATAGATGTCCAAGGCTGTAGCAGCAGCGGCGGTGCGCGGATCGAACGAGATCGTTGCGCGAGTCGAAGGGAAGCTCGCGGCTGCGATCGCCAAGTACGGCGAGGCGCAGGCGCTGGAGTTCCCGGAGACCGCGTTCTTCCTGCCCATGGCGTACTCGCTACTCGGGCTCGAGATATCCACGCTAGGCCAGGCGCGGCAAGTGCTCGATGCGGCCAAGGGATTGCTCTCCCAGGAACCGTCAGAGAAGCTGTGGCTGCCATATCTTCCTGCGGCGCTGGACGCTGGGATGGCGACGCTGCTGGCTGAGGAGCTGTTGAAGGCGCTCTCCTACCTCGAGGGGGAGGAGCCGCTCGAGGGGTGGCACGGATTCATCTCAGACACCATCCTGCGGACGCTGGGCATCCAGCTCGTGGATGGACGGCTGCCCGGATTCGCCGCCATCTTGGGCGCGGCGCCAGACACCGAGACCGCTGTCCATATCATCCGCGAGCTTCAGAAGCGCAACATCCTGACCTTCCTCATCGGCAACCACAACGGCCAGACGATGAGGGATCAGTTGATCGAAGCCAAGGTGCTGCCCAAGGACGCCTCGGAGACGGAGGACGGCGACCTGAAGAAGGCCTGGTGGGGTCGCTACATCGTTCCGCTTGGGCCGGACACCGAGGCCATCATCTACGCGCTGAACTGGGCGATCAGGGGCGCTCTGACCTTCGGGGGCCACAAGAAGGGCGACTGGAAGCAGTGTCTCGACTACACCCGCTCGCGCATCTTCGCCTTCGGGTTGGGGCTCGGCGACATTGACGACCTCAAGTACGCGAGCGGCGCGGGCGCGATCAGCATGGGCTTCCCGGTGATCTGCGACACGCCCATCCCGGAGATCAGGCCGAGCGGGGTGACGACGTACGAAGCGCTGGTGCGTGAGCTGGATCGCAAGCGCATCGTCGAGACGTGTGTCGAGGTGCGCGGACTCAAGGTCAGCGTCAGCAAGATAGACATCCCGGTGCCGGTGGCGGCGGCGTTCGAGGGCGAGACGGTGCGTCGGGACGACATGCAGGTGCAGTTCGGGGGCAAGTACACCACCGCCTTCGAGTTCCTGCGGATGCGGGCGATGGATCAGGTGGAGGACGGTAAGATCACGCTGATCGGAGCGGACTGCGACTCGGTGGAACTGGGCGGAGCGCTGCCGCTCGGGATGTTCATCGAGGTCTCCGGCCGGAAGATGCAGGAGGACTTCGAGCCCATCCTGGAGCGGCAGGTTCACACGCTGATCAACCACGCGATGGGCGTGTTTCATATGGGCCAGCGCGACATCACCTGGGTACGCATCTCGAAGAACGCCTTCACCTCCGGGCTGCGGCTCAAGCACTTCGGGGAGCTGCTGCGCGGCGAGTTCCTGCAGAAGTTCCCGGCCCTTGTAGACAAGGTGCAGGTGACGATCTTCACCGACGAGGAGGCGATGAAGCCGGTGCTGGAGGATGCCCGCAAAGTGTGGGCGGCGCGCGACGCCCGGGTGGCGGGCATGACCGACGAGAGCGTGGACATCTTCTACTCGTGCACGCTCTGTCAGTCCTACGCGCCGAACCACGTCTGCATCATCAGCCCGGAGCGGCTGGGGCTGTGCGGAGCCTACAACTGGCTGGACGGGAAGGCCGCCTACGAGATCAGCCCGGCGGGGCCGAACCAGCCGGTGACGAAGGGCGCTACCATTGACCCGAACAAGGGCCAGTGGGAGAACGTAAACGAGTTCGTCTACCAGACCTCGAACAAGTCGGTGGAGCGGTTCAACGCCTACTCGCTGATGGAAGACCCGATGACCTCGTGCGGTTGCTTCGAGTGCATCATGGCGATCCTGCCGGAGGACACGGGCGAGGTGCACGGCGTGATGATCGTCAACCGCGAGTATCCGGGAATGACGCCCTGCGGCATGCCGTTCACCACGCTCGCCGGGACGGTGGGCGGCGGCCTCCAGACCCCCGGATTCCTGGGCATCGGCCGGCTCTACGTCGTGAGCAAGAAGTTCATCTCTGCTGAGGGCGGGCTGCCCCGGGTGCTCTGGATGCCGAAGGAGCTGAAGGAGGCGCTCGCCGATCGGATCAAGGAACGGGCGGCCGAATTCGGGCTTGAGGGCTTCTACGATAAGATCGGTGACGAGACGATTGCGACGACGATGGAACAGCTGGCGCCCTGGCTGACGGAGAAGGGGCACCCCGCGATGAAGATGCCGTCGCTGTTGTAGGTTCACAGTTCACGGTTGACGGTTTACAGTGTTCAGCGGCCTTGCCGTACGGGCTCCGCGCCGGGCAAGACCGGCATGGTCCCGGCTGTTGCCCCGCAAACCGTGAACTGTCAACTGTGAACTGTCGGCGAGCGTCCCGACTATCGCTAACGTGTTGGAGGTAGCGACGTGGGTCTGACCGGACTGGATATCTTCAAGCAGCTGCCTAGGACCAACTGCGGCAAGTGCGGAGTGCCGACGTGCCTGGCCTTCGCGATGAAGCTGGCGCAGAAGCAGGCGTCGCTGGATCAGTGCCCGACCGTGTCTGAGGAGGCGAAGGCGGCGCTGTCGGGCGCCTCTGCCCCTCCCATCAAGCTCATCACGGTCGGGGCGGGCGACCCCTCGACTTCGCTCGGGGCAGGCCGCAAACTCGAGATCGGAAACGAAACCGTCCTCTTCCGCCACGAGGAGACGTTCTACCACCCCTGTGGCATCGCGGTGTTGGTCGACGCGGCGCTGCCGGAGAAGGAGCTGTCGGCTAAGATAGGGGCGATTGGTGATGTTGCCTTCGAGCGCGTGGGTCAGATTCTTCGGCTGGACGCGGTGGCGCTGAAGGGAGACGGTGAGGACTTCGTGAAGGCGGCCGGGGTAGCGGCCGCGCAGTCGGCCGTGCCGATCATCCTCATGAACGACGATCCCGCGGTAATGGGCAAGGCGCTGGAAGCCTGCGCCGCGAGGAAGCCCCTGATATGCGCCGCGACGTCGGCGAACGTCGAGGCGATGGCGGCGCTGGCAAAGCAGCATGGGTGCCCGTTGGTGGTGCGCGGGGAGGATGTGTCATCGCTTGCCGACCTGTCGGAGAAGGCGCAAGCGGCCGGCGCGACCGATCTCATCCTGGATTCCGGTGCGAGGAATCCGTCCGAGGTGCTCGCTCACCAGACGGCGATCCGGCGGGCCGCGCTGCGGAAGCGCTTCCGGCCGCTCGGGTTCCCCGCGATCGCGTTCGCCGAGGCGGCCGACCCACTGGAGGAGACGCAGCAGGCGTCGAGCTACATCGCCAAGTACGCAGGCATCGTCGTTATCAAGAACATGGAGCCGTGGGAGCTGCTGACACTCGTCACAGTGAGACAGAACGTCTACACCGATCCACAGAAGCCGATCCAGATTGAAGAGGGGCTGTACCAGGTCGGCGCGCCCGATGAGAACTCGCCTGTGCTGGTTACCACCAACTTCTCGCTGACGTACTTCACAGTCGAGGGAGATGTCGAGGCCAGTCGCGTGCCGGCGTGGATCGTCGTGGTTGACACTGAGGGAACATCGGTCTTGACCGCGTGGGCGGCGGAGAAGTTTACCGCCGAGATTATCGCGCAGAAGGTGAAGGCCTTCGACGTTGGGAGCAAGGTGAAGCACCGCAAGCTGGTCCTGCCGGGGCACGTAGCGGTGTTGAGCGGCAAGCTCGAGGACGAGCTGGGCCAGGAGTGGAAGGTAGTCGTGGGGCCTCGGGAGTCGTCCGGGATACCGAGCTTTCTGCGCACGTCGTGGCCGGGGTAGGGGCAGGGCCAGAATGCCGGAACCACAGATGGACGCGGGTTAGCACTGATGTGGCAGGAGCGTGCGCTCCTGCCCAAGGGGCCATGAGCAGCCACATCGTTGTATTCCTACCGGATGGGGCGTGTCTGCAGGTCGATACCGGCCGCACCATTCTGGAGGCGGCCCAGACGGCCGGCGTGGCGGTTGATTCGGCCTGCGGCGGGCAGGGATCCTGCGGCAAATGTAAAGTGGTGGTGGCGCTCGGCCGGCCGGGCGGTAAGCCGGGCGATCTCCTATCGCGGGATGAGGTCGAGCGTGGTGTGGTGCTCGCCTGCCAGGCAACAGTCGAGGACGACCTGGTGGTGGAGGTGCCGCTCGAGTCCCAGCGGCGCGAGCTGCAGATTCTGACGGGTGACGCGGAGGCGGCGGCCGCGGCAGGCGGCGGCGAGATGCCTCTCGCCCGGCAGGTCACAGTCGAGATGCAGCCGCCGGAGCAGGAGCGCGAATCGAGCGACGAGGAGCGGCTGCTTGGCCAGCTGGCCCCTGTCTGCAGGGAGCAGTTTGCCGAGCTCACACTCGATCTCCCCGCACTCAGAGCGCTGCCAGTCGTGGCGCGGGCGGGGGGCTGGCGCGCCGATGCACTGGTGGCGGATTTCGATGGCCGGGGACGCGTCATAGGGGTCGAGCCCGCGGGTTCCGGCGGCGCCTACGGCCTGGCCGTTGACATCGGAACGACGACGGTTGTGGTGCATCTCGTGGACCTGGCGACATCGGGATTCGTACAGGCGTGCGCCTCGCTCAACGACCAGATCGTGCACGGCGAGGACGTGATCTCGAGGATCGTCCACGCGCAGGAAAACGACGCGGGGCTCGAGCAGTTGCGCGACGAGACGCGCGCCACTATCAACCGGTGCGTCCGGCGAATGTTGGAAGAGCAGGCGGTGAAGCAGGCGGAGGTGATCGCCGCCGCCTGTGTCGGGAACACGGTGATGACGCATTTGCTGCTGGGCATAGATCCGTCAGCCATCCGGCGCGAGCCGTACGTGCCCGCGCTCAAGACGCCTCCCACCCTGCAGGCATCGGAGGTCGGGCTGGCCATCCACCCGCGGGCGCCGGTCTGGATGGCGCCGTGTGTGAGCAGCTATGTAGGCGGGGACATCACCGCCGGGGTGCTGGCGACGGCGATGTCCGAGTCGCCGCGGCTGACGTTGTTCATAGACATGGGGACAAATGGGGAGATGGTCGTCGGCAGCCAGGAGTGGCTCATGTGTTGCTCCTGCTCGGCCGGACCGGCCTTCGAGGGATCGGGGGTGGAGTACGGGATGTACGCGACGGTTGGCGCGATCGAGCGGCTGTCCTACGATCCGATGACCGACCGGGTTGAATACATGACGATAGGGGAGGCGAAGCCACGAGGAATCTGCGGATCGGGGCTGGTGGACGCGCTGGCGACGCTGCTGCGCGCGGGCGCGGTTGACCGGTCGGGCCGGATTGACCTTGGCTTCCCGAGCCGGCGAGTGCGGGTGCGCAACGAGCGGCCTGAATTCGTTTTCGTATGGGGTGAGGAGGTGGGCCGGGCGGACGACATCTCGCTGGGAGAGGACGGGATCCAGAACCTGATACGGTCGAAAGCCGCGGTGTACGCGGGCGCCGAGACGCTGCTGGAATCGCTCGGGTTGAGCGCGGCGAGCGTCGAGCAGATACTGGTGGCGGGCGCGTTCGGCAACTACCTCGATGCCGAGAGCGCGGTGACGATCGGCCTGCTGCCGGATGTGCCGCTGGAGCGCATCCGGTTCGTCGGGAACACGGCGGTGGCAGGCGCCAGGCTGGCGCTGCTGAACCGTTGGGCGCGGAAGCGGACTGAGGAGCTGGCGAGACGCATGACCAACTTTGAGCTTAGTGTGACGCCGGGCTATATGGAGCGATACGTCTCGGGCCTCTTTCTGCCGCATACGGACCTGGGCCGATTCCCTTCGGTCGCGGGTAGGTTGGGGACGCGGGCATGAGACGCCCCCTCTACATCGCGTCGGTTGACAGCTTCTCCGGGAAGTCGCTGACCGCTCTCGCCATCGGATTGGCGATGCGCGATGCCGGCTATCGCGTCGGCTACTTCAAACCCCTGGGCACGCTGCCGCTGACAGTTGAGGGGGTAACTACTGACGAGGACGCGCGCTTCATCAGCGGCCGGCTGGACCCCGAAGCGCCGCTGGACGCAATCTGCCCGGTGCTGCTGGGGACGGACATCGCGCAACAGGCGCTGCAGGGCGATGCTGGCATCTTGCCCGGGCGCATCCGGGAGTCATACGAACGGGTGGCGGCAGGCCGTGACATCGTGCTCGTCGGGGGCCTAGGCGACCTGTCACGGGGATCACTGCTCGGGCTGTCTGCCCCACAGGTGGCAGCGCTACTGGATGCAAAGGTGATCCTGCTGGCAAAGCTGTCGGCGGAACCGATGGTGGAGGAGGTGCTGCTGGCGCAGCAGTTGCTGGGTGACCGGGTCGGCGGGGTGATCTTCAACTTCGTCGGGCCCGACCAGCAGGAGGCGCTGAAGGGCGCACTAGGCCGGCATCTGGAGAGCCGGGGGATACCGGTGCTGGGCATGCTGGCGCGGGACGATCTGCTCGGGGCGATCACCGTGCGGGAGTTGGCGGAGCACCTGCCGGCGAAGCTGCTGTGCTGCGAGAAGGCGCTGGACAACCTCATCGTCCACTTCGTGATCGGCGCGATGGGCGTGGCGAGCGCCGCGAAGTACTTCCGACAGCTCGCCGACAAGGCGGTCATAACGGGCGGGGACCGCGCCGACATCCAGCTCGCGGCGCTGCAGACCGCGACGAAGGCGATAGTGCTCACCGGGAACATCTACCCTAGCGGGCCGATCGTCGCTCGGGCGCAGCAGCTAAGCGTCCCGCTCCTGCTGGCGCCGCACGATACGCTCACCACGGTGGAGAGGATCGAGAGCATAACGGGCCGATTGCGCGTGCGGGAGGGCGCCAAGGTGGAGCGGGCGAGGGCGCTCTTCCAGAAGCACGTGGACATGGCGCGGATCATGGAGATCGCCGGGCTGGCCGCGCGCGCTTGACATTGACGGGCGGGCGACTCAGGGGGTCGCCCTTACTACCAGAACGGGAGTGTGACGATGCCGCTTGAGATGCCGGTGGAGAAATGGGCAGCCGCAGTTAACACGGTGACCATCGGGGCGACCGCGGCGGAGGGCGGGACACGGAAAGCGACGGTGACGATCGGTGGCGACACCAGCCTTCCGTTCCTGCACTTCGAGGGGAAGACTCCGAACCGCCCCGCGATCGCCATGGAGGTGCTGGATGTTCCCCCTCAGAATATCGCGCCCCCACTTGAGAGTGCCCTGGGCGCGGTGATGGCCGACCCGGTCGCCTGGGCGCGGAAGGCCGTCGAGGAATGGGGCGCGGACGCAGTCTGCCTGCGGCTGCTGGGCGCGCACCCCGACCAGGCGAACAGGTCGCCGGAGGAGTGCGCCCAGACGGTCAAGGCGGTGCTGGGCGCGGTGAGCGTGCCGCTTATCATCTGGGGATGTGGGCAGCCGGAGAAGGACAACGAGGTCATGCCGCGATGCAGCGAGGTCGCCGGCGGCGAGAACTGCCTGCTAGGCACCGCCTCCCAGAACAACTACAAGACGATCACCGCCGCCTGCATGGCCGATGGGCACAAGCTCATCACCGAGGCGCCGCTGGACATCAACATCCAGAAGCAGGTCAACATCCTCGTCTCGGAGATGGGCATGGACCTATCTCGGATCGTGATGTTCCAGGTAACCGGCGGCATCGGCTATGGCATGGAGTACGCCTACTCGATCATGGAGCGGACTCGCCTGGCGGCTCTCTCGGGCGACCGGATGCTCTCGATGCCCATGCTGGCAGTGGTCGGGCCGGAGGCATGGAAGGCGAAAGAGGCGCGAACGCCGGAAGAGGTGGCTCCGCAGTGGGGCGCGGCGGAGGAGCGGGGCGTGAGCTGGGAGGCGACGACGGCGACGTGCTTCCTGCACGCCGGGACGAATCTGCTGGTGATGTGGCACCCGCGGTCGGCGGCGCTGGTGCGCAAGACCATTGACTCTCTGATGGGTTAGGAAGGGGCGAGGAATGTACGCGATCGGCGAACGCATAAACGGGATGTTCAAGTCGGTCCGTGGGGCGATTCAGGAGCGGAATCCGGAAGCGGTCCACGACCTGGTGCGCCGTCAGTTGGAGGCGGGCGCGAACTGCCTGGACGTGAACGTCGGCCCGGCGGCGGCCGACCCGCTGGAGGCGATGGAATGGCTGGTGAAAACGATCCGTGAGGTGACGAAGGCGCCGCTGGCGATAGACACCACCAAGCCGGACGTGATGCGCAAGGGGCTGGAGCTGGCGGGGCCTGGGTCGGTCATCAACTCGACGAAGGGGCAGCAGGAGCAGCTCGACATCTTCGTCCCCATGGCGGTCGAGTACCAGGCGTCGCTCATTGCGCTGACCATAGACGAGAACGGCATCCCGCGGGACGCCGACGGCCGGAGCGAGATTGCGCTGCGGGTCGTCGCCTCGGGAATGGAGCATGGGCTGGAGCCGGACCGGCTGATGATAGATGCCGTGATCCTGCCGGTGAACGTGGCCCAGGCGACGCCGGGGCACGTGCTCGACACTATCAGAAGCGTCAAGGTCCTCTCCGACCCGCCCCCGAAGACGGTGCTGGGCCTGAGCAACGTCTCGCAGGGCACGCAGATGCGGGAGCTGATCAACCGCACCTATTTGGTGATGGCGCTGGCGGCCGGGATGGACGCGGCGATAGTGGACGTGCTCGATACCGAGCTGATGGATGCGATGATCGCGGCCGAGCTGCTGATGAACCGGACGGTCTATGCAGACGATTTCCTGAAAGCATACAGGGCGTCGAACAGGGCGTGAGGACCGGGGCAGGAGCGAGCTCCTGCCGAACGGGGAACGAGGAGGAAGCTGGCGTGAGGGTAGAGGTAGTGCACGAGGGGGGCCGGTATGCGGAGCGGGTGATCGCGCACCTGCTGAAGATGTCTCCGGGAAACGTTGATGCGTATCAGGTGCCGCGGTCGTTGCCGCCGGTGCTGGATGACGCGGCGGAGTACCTGCCGGCTGAGTTGGGCGCGGGGGATGTGATCATCGCCATCAACATCCACCCCGAGATGATGCTCGAGATCCCCAACATGGTGGCCGGGGTGGCGACGCGGGCGCTGATCGCGCCGATCGAGGATCCGAACTGGATCAAGCCTGGGCTGGCGAAGCAGGTGACACAGGCGTGCGCGCAGCGTGGAATGGAGTCGGCCTTCCCGAAGCCGCTCTGCGCGCTCGAGCCGACGACACCGGTGATTCAGGAGTTCTGCGACGAGTACCAGGTGGGCATGCCGACGTTCCGGTTCGAGATCGAGAACGGGAAGATCGCCGCGGTCGAGGTCCTGCGCGGCGCGCCATGTGGGCTGACGGACTTCGTCGCGGAGCAGCTCGTCGGCCTGCCCGCCGATGACGCGCTGCCGGAGAAGGCGGGGCAGTTCCACCACGCCTATCCCTGTCTGAGCACGATGATTATGGACCCCGCCCTCGGGGACACCATCATGCACAAGTCGCTGTTCCTGCTGCGGGATCGGGTGAGGGAGGCTTTGGGGGATGCTAAGCAGACGTAGAGGCGCATGGCAATGCGCCCGTGGGAGGGCGTATGGAGGCAACGGGAGACTCGGGGGCTAACCCCGGGGCTGGGCCTCGCCGAGCGCGTTGGCCGATGCCCATCGCTAGCTTGCTGCTCTCCATTGCGGCATCGACCGCGCAGTGGCTCTACGGATTCTGGCACTGGCGGCTCATCCGCCTCCGCAGAGAGCATCTCGACATCCCCACCTGGCTTAACTGGTCGCTGATCGACAACCTGCATCTGGCAGCGATGGTGTTGGCGCTGGGCTCTCTGGTCACTGCTATCCTGGCGCTAATGCGCGGGCCACGGTGGGCGGGGCTACTCGCACTCGGCATCTCGCTCTTGGTCGGGTGGTTCTCCTTGCTGATCGCATGAACCGCCGACGCGGACCCGACCCACCATGCCCTAGACCCGAGACCCGAAACCCTAGACCCTGACCCCTACAGCCCCCAGAAGCTATACGTCGGCACGTTGAAGATCAGGCCGACAAGGGGCCAACCGCAGCCGACCACGGTCTCGCCCAGAATCAGGCCGAAGAAGAGGGGCAGCGCCCGCCGGTAAGACTGGAGGCCGCCGTAGCGCAGCAGCGCCGACTTCGCGATCCAGGCGATGATCATCGGCATCCAAACGAGATGGATGGACCAGCTCGCCGACAGGGCGTAGGCCACCGGGTGCAGCGGCCAGCCGACATAGACGGTACGCGCAGCGGCGAGCAGCATGGTGATGGCGAAGCCCGCCCCCACCGCGAACAGCGACATGAAGTTCGGCTCGGTCGGGTTCTGCAGCCAGGACTGAAGGAAGCTGCACATCTCCACCCCGCGGGAATCGCCCCCGTTCCACTTCGACGCAACGCCAAGCTCGTAAGCGTAGTGCAACCATCCCCAGAACACTGCCAGCGTCCCCAGCAGTGAGGCGATGACGATGGCGGCGACGATTGCGCGGGCGGGCGAGCGCGTCTGCGCGGCCATCTGCACTCCCTCGATGTTGTTGCCGATGGGGTGGGAGCGATAGGCGCGGTTGAACCACCACAGCAGGCTGAGGACGGTCAGGTCCTGATGGCGCAGGTTCGCCGTGCCGCCGATGTGGGTGATGGTCTGACCGGGGCCGGCGAGGTGAAAGTCGTGCACTGGGGAGCCGAACTCGGCGCGGACGCGGGCGACCGCGAGCGAGACGACGTAGTACATGACGAAGAACAGGATCGAAAGCTGGGGCGCGAGGCCGGCGCGCATGGCGAACGCCGCCAGCGCCGCGATACCAACGACCAGGCCGATGGCAGCCGCACGATAGCCCATGCCTTCGCTTCGGTCATCCAGCTCCGACTTCCGGCCGATGATCCGCAGCCACACTTGCCGGTAGTACTGCCTCCCGACGAGCAGCGGCCCAATGGCGATGGCGAGATAGCCGCCGAACATCTGCTCGTTCTGGTAGGGGAACACGCTCTTCGCAAGCGTCTCGGAATAGCCCTGGCTGATGCCGAGCGCGGCCGACAACACGAGCATCGCCTTCCACCAGAAGAAGAAGAACACCGAGGCGAAGAGTAGGTCCAGCGGCACCAGGAACGCCAGCCCGATCACCGCCGGGTAGAACGTTACCGGCAGCCACCCGATCGCCGACCACGGCATGTCGGTGATGTAACGCATGAGGTCGTTCGAGCCCCAGGTGTCGAGGGTCGGCGCGATGGAGAGGTACGGCACCGCCGGGAAGAGATAGTGGAGGCCATTGACCAGGTCAATGGCGCCGGCGACGATGAAGCCCGTCCATAGCAGCGGATTCCGCCAGAGGGATGTATCGGGGTTGGTGATGGCGAGGGGAAGCTGGATGATCGGGAAGGTGAGACGTTCCCGGTCGGACCACTGCGAGCGGACGATGACCGACAGGCAGATGGTGACGAAGATGAGCACGACGATGAACCCGGTCCAGGCGAGGACCGGAGTGAGCCAGGCCATGATGACCGGCCACTGGTAGAGGGTGGATGAGCCGTTGTAGTAGCCGTATAGGACCGCGCGGTCGGGCACCACCAGCCAGGTGGGCGCGTTGCCAAGCATCTGGTCCCAGCGGTTCTCGGGCGTGGCGAACCAGAAGCCATGGGTCATCACTGGCAGCAGCACCTGCATGCCATCGAGGCCGGCCAGCGAAGTGCTGGTAGTAAGCATCACGTAGATGATGATCATCTCGGCCTGGCTGAGCGCCCAGGCGGGCCGGAGCCTGCGGACGGCGGCGTTGGCCGCGATGAGGAAGAGGAGGATGAAGATGACGTTGAAGAACAAGGAGATTGTGGATGGAATGGGGCCGTGGGCGGCGATGTGCTCCATGTAGAGCACCCAAAGGGTGTTGAACGGGAGCAGGACGATCCCAAGCAGGAAGCCGCGCCAGATGCGTGGTCTCGAGCGCACAGTATAGCCTCTTTCGGAATCCGTGGTGCGTTGACCTACTGGCCCGGTGCGACTTCTGAATCTGGTCGCTGTTCGGTTATGAGCTGGTGCGAGCCAAACCTCACCCCGCGCTTGCCGGGATACCAGGTTGGTTGTGCTTTCGCCCCTCTCCGCGCGCGGAGAGGGGAAGGGGTGAGGTTCGAGCGCCAACGAGGGAAAACCACACCCCACACGCCGACCGCGGGCAAGCACAAAAGGAAGGGCGGAGCGCCTCGGCGCTCCGCCCTTGGGTCAGCACGTTGCTGCGAACCGAAGGCTAGTAGAGGAACTCCATCTCCGGGTCCGGAGTGCCGCAGCTCTCAGTGTAACGGGCGCGGGACCCGCTGGTGCACCAGTGGTCAACACCGCCGGAGAACTCGCCTTCGGCGAACCTGCTGATGATCCGCTGCGAGTCCATCCACGAGGCATGGCCATCGAGGTAGCCGAGGTTGCTGCCTCCCAGGTGTCGGGTGGCCGCCTTCCTGCGGGCCGGGTCCTTCGTCCACTTGATGTCGGCGTGGAGGCTGGAGCACTCGGGACACCAGTCTCCGTTCGGGCAGGTCCGGTCCCAGTTCGCGTCATAGGTCGGCCAGCCCCAACTCGAGTAGTTGAACCCCGCGCACTCGGCGCAGCAGATATCCGGGTAGGCCAGGATGCTGATGGAGTCGGTGTCATCCCGACCGCCGGCATCGGCGCAGATCACGAAGCTGGCGACATCGTCAATCGCCGCCAGCTTCTGGTTCCACGCCGCGCTGCTGGTTCCGATGGACTGCACGAAGGCCTTCTGGTCCCCGCCGGCAGCTGCGTCCGAAGCGCGGCTGACACCCAGTCTCTGCTGGACCACCGAGTCGGTGACGGCGCCGCCCCATCCAGGCGGCGAGGACCAGTTGCAGAGCCCGATGCCGTCCAGGCCCCACTGGCCCATGGTGGACTTCAGGTAGCCGAACCAGTCAGCATAGGGGACGATGAAGAAGGCGCCGCATTCCATCTTGGCGCTCGGGCACCGCCAGACGTCGCGGTTCTTGGTGTACTCGTCGAGGAGAACGGCCTGGCGCAGATAGGGGTTGGCCCGGTAGGCGTAGTCGTTGATCTTGCCATCCTCGCAGACGGTGGTTCCTTGGTCGCCGCCGCCGCCAGGCATCGCCGCGATCCAGTCCTGCACTTCCTGGCGGTGCTCGGTGGGCCACAGCGTGTCGTTGTTATCCCCCAGGTACATCTGAATGGCGAGGGCGATGTTCTTCACATTGCTCAGACACACCGCCTTGCGCGCGGATTCGCGCGCTCGTGCGAACACCGGGAACACCATCGCCGCAAGAATCCCGATGATCGCGATGACGACCAACAGCTCGATCAGAGTGAATCCTCTTCGTCTGCTGAGACTCATCTCGTTCCTCCAGTCGTGATGCGACCATCCGTCTGTGCGACACCTCTGGGCGTCGCACCACCTCCGTCCAGCACCCAGGGCCAGCGCATCACCTCCCTGCCGGAACACCTACTTCGTCCTTCCACTCCGCCGCCCCACCTCCTTCGAGCACAGCCGGAATATCTGGCCCGCCGTCGGGTGTGGGCGAGCCCGGTGGGCCGGCTGCGACAGAAAGGGCGGAGCGCCGAGGCGCTCCGCCCTTTGGTCAGCACGTTGCTGCGAACGACAGGCTAGTACAGGAACTCCACGCCGTCCGGTACGGTCGGCTCGCAGTCCGGGCTGTTCAGGAACGACGCCCTCGTGCCACCGGTGCAGAAGTTGGTGATACCGTCGAGTTCATTGTCGCGGGCCATGGTGAGGATCCGCTGCGCCGGGAACCAGCTTGCATGGCCGTCGAGGAAGCCGAGGTTGCTTCCGCCCAGGTGCCTGGTGCTGGTCTTCTGCCAGTCCATGCCCTGATGCATGAAGAGATAGGCGGCCTTGGTGGGTGGGCAGTCAGGGCACCACTCGCCGTTCGGGCAGTCGGCAGTGGGCCAGCCCCAGGCATACCAGGCAACGCCCGCGCACTCGGCGCAGCACAGGTCGGGGAATGCCACCGTGCCGGGGCTGCCCGCATCCGAGAGGCCGCCGCCGTCAGAGCAGATGACGTACCTGGCCGCATCCTGGACGCTGGCCATCTTCAGTTCGATGGCCATGCCGTCGTAGGCGACGCTCTGGACGAAGGACTTGTTCTTCACGCCGGTATTGTCCGCGTAGTTGATGATGTTGGAGCCAGCAAGGGACTGCTGCAGAATGGAGTCAGTGATCTCACCGCCCCATCCCGGCGGCCAGCTGGTGGCGCACGGGCCGAAGCCGTAGCCGAGGGTGCTGTTCACTCCCCACTCGCCCTCGGTTGCGTGCAGGTAGCCGACGAAATCAGCATAGGGCAGGACGAAGGTGGCGCCGGTCTCCATCTTGCCGCTGGGGCACCGCCAGACATCGCGGTTCTTCACATACTCGTCGAGCACAACAGGCCAGCGGAGGTACGGGTTCGTACGCCACGCGAACTGCTCGTACCCGCCCTGGTCGGGGCACCTGTCGCCTGCCGGCTGCGTCGAGATGTAGTCTATGACACGCTGGTTGTGCTCGGTCGGCGGCAGCGTGTCGCTATTGTCCCCCAGATACATCTGAATGGCGAGGGCGATGTTCTTCACATTGGAGAGACAGACCGCCTTGCGCGCCGACTCGCGCGCCCTCGCGAACACCGGGAACACCATTGCAGCGAGGATTCCGATGATCGCGATGACGACCAACAACTCGATCAGAGTGAACCCTCTTCGTCTACAAGAACTCATCTCATTCCTCCATCAAGAATACGTTCGCGTGCCAGATCCGAAACCGCTGGCGCCTGTCGAAGCCCCGTGGTGGCGGCTTCCTCCTCCTACCTCCCTTCCCGCCGCAGGTTACCCCTTCAGGGGATCTCAACACCCACGGCCCTGTTTCGCCTTCAAGCCGCCACACTCCTTTTGCGCCCGGCCGGGGGACAGCCCCGACCGTACCGCTCGTACGAACCGGCCTCCCAGCCTACTCCAGCACCACTACCCTGAGATCGCCGGGCGCAAGGTCGAGCGGGAACGAAGCGCCGCCGGGGGATGAGAGTGTTGCCACGGGAGAGCCCGACAGCACTTCGCGGAGCGTTGGTTGCTTCGGGGCAGCGCCGAGCTGGGATAGAGCAAGCGTGACGGTAGCGCTCTGCGCCTGGTCGCTGTCGTTGTAGACGGTCAGGTAGATCGGGCCGGGGCGCCGGCCGAAGCGCTCGAGGTAGACCTTCGCATTGTCGGACCGCGCGTAGGTCACCGGCTCCCAGCCAGCGGCGCTCAGCGCGCTGACGACCGGGACGTACTTCTTGAACAGCGGCCGGTCGCGGTTGTATAGTGCCGGGCTCTGCCAGTACGGGTCCTCGGAGGCGTTGTGGCTGAACATGCTCGGGAACACCGCCCAGGCGGTGCACCGTTTCATGTAGAGCTCGATCCACTCGGGCTTCCATAGGTCATAGCGGGTGTTCAGCAGCATGAGATAGGGACGCTGGTAGCAGAGGGCGCGCCAGTAGTTGAAGTCGCTCGCCGACTCGGGCACGTACTCGCCGAAGGTCCCCCAGGAGGACGCCCACGCCGCCTCGGTCCCCATGACGTCGAGCCAGGCCGCGCCCCAGGGGGAGGCGTGAGGCGCGCCGTTGGCGAAGGTCATATGCCCGCTCGGCCACATCCGCTCGGCGATATCCTTGGCGAACTCGACCATGGTGAACATCGCATACTGGCCGACCCGTCCTTCGGAGTCGAAGACCAGGGGGATGGCCGCCTTGCGCCACTGCTCGCGCCGATAGTTGATGAAGTTGTGGAAGAGATACATCTCGAAGCTGTCGTGGTAGACGCCGGCGAGCTGTGGGGAGCGCTCGAAGGCGTGGTTGATGCGGCGGATCAGGTTCTCGTACTGGGTCAGCGCGCCCGGCGCGGCGGGCTCGACCCCGGGGGCGGGGTTCACGCCGAAGACGGCGCCGTCGCACCAGGGCTGGTCCTCGATGCGGGCCGCCCATGAGCCGTCGGCGTTCGCGTAGGCCGATGACAGCACCGCCTGGTCCTTCTCGTGCCCCTCGGCCGCGCGCTCCTTGACATAGGCAGTCGCTTGCTCGACGGTGCGCGGCATCTCCTTGGGCATGCTCACCCAATCGCTCCAGGGCTCGACGTAGACGAAGCTGTAGATGCCGTGCTCCGCATCCCAGGCGACGTTGTTGTCGCCCTCCTTGAACTGGAAGCCGAAGTCCTCGTACCCCTCCACCGTCGAGATGTCGGTGAAGGGCATCCAGAGGCCCTCCTTCGCGTTGCGCTTGGTGAAGCAGTGGGGGAAGAGCTGGTAGTAGCGCTCGAGCGCCGAGCGGAACCCCCAGTCGGGATCGGCGTGGTAGAGCACGAGGCTGAAAGAGGCGGCGGAGGGGAAGCGCTCGGTGTCGGAGGCGAGGCCCAGATCGAAGGCGGCGTACAGCTCCCGCGAGCCGGCGTCATAGCCAAGCCGGCAGAGACGCGGCACGTCGAGAGGCACCGCGATGGCGATAGCGTCGTCCTCGCCGCTGATGCAGGCGAGCGGATAGCGGGAGGCGAGGCCGTTCGCGCCCGCTCCGCTGGAGACCACGTTCTCATAGGCGCCGGTGGCCTCGATCGTCCGCGCCGTCCCTTGGTCGTCGTGCCAGCGCCAGCCAGTGGCGCTGACCGGGTAGGTGAAGTAGACCGTGACCGCGCGGTCGCGCCCCGTGAGGTCGCGGACCTCGCCGTCAATGCGAATGGCGTTGCCGATAACTCGGTAGGTCGCGACAAGCGCGAGGCCGAGCGTTTCGTCCTGCCCGCGCCAGATGACGGACCCGTCGGGCTTACGCTCCGCCTTCCCCTCCGGCCGGATGAAATCGGAGCGCGCGGCAACATCCCGCACGAGGACGCCGGATGCCGGCGCATCAACGGGAACGGCCAGACCGTCGGGTGTCTCGATCATCGTAGATGCCACTGTTCTTACCTCCGCTGCGTGGGTGCTGCCCCCCACGATGGGAACGCCGTCGAACTGGGTGGCGCCGAGGGCGGACTGCGGCTGCCAGAGCGCGAAGTCGTCGAACCAGGCGGCGCCGGTGCGGTTCCGGAAGAGGCCGTAGAGGGCAACGCGCCTGACCGGCTTGGTGGGGACGACCGTGACCACCGCGTGCTGCCAGTCGTGGCTGCCCGGATCGAAGGCCGCGATCTGGCCGTACAGAGGGCTGCCGTCGCTGTACTCGAGATCGAGGTAGAGCGAGTAGTCGCCCGCCCTGCCGGGGCTGGCGTTCTCGGCCTTGCTCCAGCACTCGGCGATGATGGGCGCGGCCACCGGCTGGTTCAGCTCGACGATCCGCGAGATGCCGCGGCTCTCATCAGGCGACGCGCTAGCGCACCTGGCGCTGAACGTGCTCGTGTGACCCGCCCCGTTGTCCACCGCGTACCCGAGGCCGTAGGGCGACCAGTCCGCGAAGCCCTGCGGCCCGAGCGTATCGAGGGCGCCGTTGCGCAGTAGGGACTGGGCGGTCGCGGTGCCGGGCTTGAGCGCCTCCTTGACGATCGCCCCCTGGGCGGCGATGCACGCGCCGATCGTAGCCAGGACGAGCATCAGCGCCATGCCGGGCACGGCTCGGCAGGAGATGGGCGAGCGACTCATAGCGTACGCTGAACGCATGGAGCAGAGGCTTCGCTGGCCGGGTGCCGAGCACCTCCCATGCCGCGATCCGCACAAACAGAGCGGAGCGCCCCGAAGGGCGCTCCGCTCGCGCATGCAACTCGTTTGCTGTTACGTCCGGAGTCGGCTGCTTGCTACTTACCGTACCAGTCTATGTTGGCGTTATGCAGGAAGATCGCCTCGGCCGGCGGCTCCTCCTCGCAGTAGGACCGGAACCCGGGCGGTGAGGTCGTAGGGCAGGTCCAGCCGACGCCCTCGAAGCCCCTGTCATCGCTCTTGGCGATCATCGCCTTTGCGGACATCCAGGCGGCATGACCGTCGGCGAATCCGATGTTGCTGCCGCCAAGGTGCCTGGTGCTGGCCTTCTGCGCCTGCTCGTTGTTGGCCCAGTCGTGCAGGTGCGCATGCAGGCTGAAGCAACCCTCGTCGCACCATTCGCCGCTCGGGCAGTCGGGGGAGCCGAACGCGTACCAGATGACACCCGAGCACTCGGCGCAGCAGATGTCGGGATAGGCCATGCTGCCCATGCTCAACCAGCTCGGCAGAGCGCCGCCGTCGGAGATGACCGGCGTGCTGGCAGAGTCCTGGATGGCGGCCAGCTTGACATCAGCGAAGTTCTCCTCGCCGGTGGCCATGCCCTGGACGAAGGACTTGTTCGCCACCGCGGTGAAGTCGCCGCGGGCGCCCTCAGGCCCGGCAATCCTCTGCTGGAGAATCGAGTCGGTGACTTCGCCGCCCCATCCGGGCGGGAAAGTCATGTGGAGGCAGAGGCCGATGCCCGAATCAGTACCCCAGCTCCCCTCGTTGCTTCTGAGATACCCGACCCAATCGGGACCCGGCAGGATGAAGCTTGCCGCCCCGAAAAGCTTGGCGCTTGGGCACCGCCAGACGTCGCGGTTCTTGACGTACTCATCGAGAACGACGGGCCACCGGATGTATGGATTGCCGACACCAGGCGCCCACGTTTCGCTCTGTTTCACACAGGTGTCACCTCCGCCGGGCTGCGTCTGGAAGTAGTCAATGACCTCCTGACGATGCTCCCACGGCGAGAAGGTGTCGTTGTTATCCGACAGATACATGTTGATCGCCAGGGCGATGTTCTTCACGTTGGAGAGACACACCGCCTTGCGAGCCGATTCACGCGCTCGCGCAAACACAGGGAAAACCATCGCGGCCAGGATGCCAATGATCGCGATGACCACCAACAACTCGATCAGTGTGAAGCCTGTTCGTCGTCGAGACATCGTCTCTAAGCTCCCTTGGAGCGCCCCACAGAATCCGTCTCGCCTCGAGAGCCCTCGCAGCGACTCTCGCTCGGCCGATCGGATCCTACTGGCGTCTCTTCGCGTGTTGAGCAGCTCGCATGAGCTACGGGTACCGTTGCCTTGCCTGCCGACCGGGACACCGGGCTCACCTCCCTTCCTCGCCTCCCCCTGGGCCTAGCGCAGCATCCAGGGCGAGGCCTCCACGCGCCCCGCTGGCAGATCGGCAGAATCTTCAGGCTCTCACCGCGGATCTGCTACCAATGCTCACCGCGGTTCCCGCAACACCGTCCTTCGGCCGTCCGTAGCCAAGTCTTGCCGCTTCCTACGGTATCTAGCATAGCGCAGCGGCGATCACAGGTCAATGAGTCATCCCCCGTTTTTCCTGTAGGAAATGACGGTAGTGCGGCGGATCACACCACTGGGCCCCGACAACCATGTGGAGAGGGCGACCGGTCGGCCACAAAGGAGCGGAGCGGCCCGAGGGCCGCTCCGCCGTTCACACATCCTATCCCGGCTGAACCGGGATCTGAACTGTGTTTACCTGCCGACCCAGTTGTGAGGTACGTTGTAGAGGAATTCCATGCCCGGCGGCGGCTGGGAGCCATTGCCACAGTCCGGATCGCTGACCCAGCCCTGGTACGACGTGTAGGGCGAGCAGACCCAGCCGAAGTATTCGAACTCACCGTTGTCGCTCTTGGCGACCAGCGTCTTGGCCGCAAACCAGGAGGCGTGGCCGTCGGCGAACCCGAGGTTGCTGCCTCCCAGGTGACGGGAGCCATCCTTCCTCCACTGCTCCGACCCACCATCAACGAACTGCCGATAGGAGGCATGAAGAGGAGGGCACTCCGGACACCAAGTGCCATCGGGGCAGCCGGTCGTGATCCAGTCCCAACCTCCGCCGCCCGCGATACCGGCGCACTCGGCGCAGCAGATGTCGGGATAGCCAACCGTCCCAACACTGAGCCAGGTCGGATCAATGCCCTTGTCGGCGATAACCGGCACGCTGGCAACATCCTGCATGCTGGCCATCTTCATGTCGTAGAAGTTCTCCTGACCTGTCCCAATCGTCTGTATGAAGGTCTTGTTTGCGTAGGTGCCTTCCCCCATGCGCCACGAGGCGGTCCGACGCTGCAGAATGGAGTCGGTTACATCTCCTCCCCATCCCGGCGGGAAGGTCATGTGGTAGCAGGATCCAGTGCCGACGTCATTGCCCCACTCGCCCACACTGGACCGCAGATAGCCGAGCCAGTCTGACATCGGCACGATGAAGCTCGCGCCCACTGTCATCTTGGCGCTCGGGCAGCGCCAGACGTCCCGGTTCTTCACGTATTCATCAAGAACCACCGGCCACTGGAGGTATGGGTTGGCGAGATTGGCCATCCACTGCACCCGCTCGCCGTCCTCACCCACGCGGCATTGGTTCTCAGCGGGCCCGCCTGCGCCAGGTTGGGTGAAGAGGAAGTCCACTACCTCCTGGCGGTGCTCAGACGGGGGGAAAACATCATTGTTGTCGCCCAGGTACATCTGGACAGCAAGCGCCATGTTCTTGACGTTGCTCAGGCACACAGCCTTGCGCGCGGATTCGCGCGCCCGTGCGAAGACCGGGAAGACCATCGCGGCCAGTATCCCGATGATCGCGATCACCACCAGTAGCTCAATTAAGGTGAAACCTCTGCGATTCCTCACTTCTTATCCTCCTTGTGACATCATGTCCAAGTGCGAACAAGGTGGCAAAGCCGGAATCCGATGGGCATCACCTCCTTCGCGATGCGAGCGAGGGGCTGCGCCGACAGTCGGCCGGACTCGAAGGCAGACCCAGTGAGGACGAGGTGGTAGGAAGTGCAGGCGCGCGGACCTACGGGCGGCGCTGGCAGCGAATGCCGCCTGGAGCGGCCTTCCCCTCAGCCGACTTGCTGGGCCGACCCATCTTCCCGCCATAGCGAAACGGTGCCCCCTGCTAATCGGTGTGCGTACTCAGGAGCAAGTATAGGCCGACTTCGGCCTGGGGTCAACCGCATGGCTCCCGATTATCTTGTAGGAAATGACGGCAGTTCCCTGGTCGCCGCATGGACTGATGGGGCTACTCCCATCCCAGACAGAAAAGCGGAGCGCCCCGAAGGGCGCTCCGCTCCGTGTCTTCCCGGCTGAGCCGGGACCTGGGTTGTCCTTGGCTACGGGCTGTTGTGCAGGAAGATCATCCCGGGCGGGATCGAGCCGCCGCAGTCCGGGCTGTTGACGTAGCCCACCGGGTTCGTGGTCGGGCAGATCCAGCCGACGCTCTCGAAATCACCATCATCGGCCTTGGCGATAATGCCCTGGGCGCTCATCCAGGCGGCGTGACCATCGGCGAATCCGATGTTGTTGCCGCCGAGGTGGCGGGCGTACGACCTTCGAACATTCGGGTCGGTGGCGAAGTTGTACCGGGTATGCACGGCTTCGCAGTCAGGGCTGTCCGAGCACCAACTCCGCTCCGGGCTCTGGCACGGGTTATCCGGGGTGCCGCCCCAAGCGATCGCCTTGACGCCGGCGCACTCGGCGCAGCAGATGTCCGGGTAGGCCATCGTGGCCGGGGACAGCCAGCTGCACTGGGCGCCGCTGTCGGCAGCGATCGGGACGCTGGTCGCGTCCTGGAACTGCGCCAGCTTCATGTCCTCGCAGTTCTGCTGGCCATCTCCGATCGTCTTGACGAAGACCTTGTTGGCTCCTTGGCCCTTACCGTAACGGTCCACAGTAGTGGCCATCCGCTGCTGGAGGATGGAGTCAGTTACCTCACCACCCCATCCCTGCGGGTACGACTGGACATCTCGGCAAGGACCGATCCATTGGGCAGCCCCCCACGAGCCCTCGTTAGACCTGAGGTACTGCAGCCAATCGGGCAGCCCATAGATGAAGCCCGCAGAGGTCTCCAACTTGGCGCTCGGGCACCGCCAGACGTCGCGGTTCTTCACATACTCGTCGAAGACAACCGGCCATCTCAGGTAGGGGTTGGCCTGGTTTGACTGGCTCGGCACGTATGACGCTACGTCGTCTCCACACTCAGTCCCGCCGCCGGGCTGAGTCATGAAGAAGTCGAAGACCTCCTGGCGATGCTCAGCCGGCGGGAACGTGTCGTTGTTGTCCGCCAGGTACATATTGACCGCCAGGGCGATGTTCTTCACGTTCGAGAGACACACCGCCTTGCGAGCCGATTCGCGCGCTCGCGCAAACACCGGGAAGACCATCGCGGCCAGAATACCGATGATCGCGATGACCACTAACAACTCTATCAGAGTAAAGCCTCTTAGCCTTCTCACTCCTCGTCCTCCTTGACGAATGTAAGGGATGGCACTGAGTCGTCGGCGACGTCTAGCATCAGATAGCTGCCGGCATCACCTCCTTTGGGAGGCGCGACCGAAGGTCGAGCTGAGCATGGGATAGCCGAGATCGGGGGTTAGAAGCTGGACGCGACGTGACCATGCGGCGAGCGGCAGACCGCCCGCGATCACTAGCGCGCGGGCCCAGACTTCTCGGCATGGTTCCAGCAAACCCGACCCGGTGATGCCATGACTCTCGTTCCGCCGACATGACTGGCGGACACAGCAGTGCTCGGCTGTGCCAGCGCGATCACCGCCCTTGATCGCCGCCGGCCTTCTTCCGCGAGTATAGCCCGCAACACAGCCTCGGTCAACCGCGCGGCTCTCGGTTTTCTTGGATGAAATAACGGCGCGGAGCGCGATTGCCCACCCCGCCGGCAGGAGAACGGCAGGGCCGGTCGGGAAGAGAAC
>Ga0315275_10000643_pt1 | contig 29217 bp, 12 predicted proteins | sample YL17G03_0_MG_FD_205557 | JGI IMG/M metagenome (GOLD analysis project Ga0315275, IMG submission 205557) | Sediment microbial communities from Yellowstone Lake, YNP, Wyoming, USA - YL17G03_0 | ecosystem: Environmental > Aquatic > Freshwater > Lake > Sediment | place: USA: Wyoming | collected...
ACGTGATCCGTATTTTTTTATTAACCAATGTAATCTTCCATGCGTGTCGTGGGTTTCTCCACATGACCAGCAGTGATATATCCCTTGATGGTAATTTATTTCGAGATTTCCTTTACCGTCTCCTTTATCAAGACCTTTTATTTCATAAGAACACACAGGACAATCTACGCTTAGTTGACCTGCGGATTCGTTATGACTCTTAAAATTCCCGAAAATATCTTCAAGTATATCAATTATCGGTTCATATTCTACCATGGATTCGATCATAATGGCACAAATATATGAAAAAGAAATGAGAAAAAAAAATATACGATAAAAAAAGCGGGAAGACACCAACTTCCCGCTCTTTTAAAAACAAAATTATAATTAATCAAATGACAAATCAAATATACATAAAATAATTGTAAAAAATCGGATTTATATCGGATTTTTTAAATTTTCGTGATATTTATTATTAAATAAAACATATTATGGGAAGACCAAAATTAAAAACAGAAGACAAAAAAGGAAAATTGGGAATCACTATCTCAAGAGAACTGATAAAGAAAGTAGACGAAGAAACGAACAACAAATCGGCTTTCATTGAAAGATTAATAATCGATTATTTTAAAAATAAAGAATTATGATGTCACAAGAAAAAAAGGAATATAATACATTAACAGATGAAGAAAAAATACAAAGAAAAGAACATACTAAAAAATATCAGAAAGAATATCACGAAAAAAATAAAGAAAAAATAAAAAATCAAACAAAAAAATATCGTGAAGAAAATAAAGAATTAAGAAAAGAATATTACGAAAAAAATAAAGAATCAATAAAAGAAAAAAAGACGGAATGGAATAGAAATAATAAAGAAAAAGTTAGTATATATTGTAAAAAAACTCATGAAAAATATAAAGAAGAGTATAATAAAAAAACCAGAGAAAAGAATAGAGAAAAACGAAAAGAATATATAGAAAAAAACGCCCAAATAATTGAAGAAGAAAAAATTAAAAGAAACAAAAAAAGAAAAGAGCATAAAATAGAACGCCGCAAATTATATGATAAAAAGAATAAAGAAAGAATCGATGAACTTAGAAAAAAACATTATATTGAAAATAAAGAAGAAATAAAAGAAGCCCAAAGAAAATATCGTGAAGCTAATAAAGAAAAAATAAAAGAAAAACAGAAAATATATAAAAAAGAATATTATGGAAAAAATAAAGACATTATAAAAATTTATCAAGAAAAACATAAAGAAACTATAAAAGAACAAAAAAAAGAATATCGAAAATCTAATAAAAAAACTTTAAATGAAAAAAGAAGGGAAAGAATTAAAAAAGATCCTATATTCAAATTATCTAGTTGCGTTAGAAGTAGTATTGCTATATGTTTTAGACAAAATGGTTTTAAGAAGCCAAATAAAACAGTTGAAATATTAGGATGCTCCTTTGAAGAATTTAAAAATCATATTGAATCACAATTTGAAGATTGGATGACTTGGGAAAATCATGGTAAATATAATGGCGAAATTAATTATGGGTGGGATTTAGATCATATAATTCCTATTTCATCCGCTATAACAATTGAAGATGTTATTAATTTAAATCATCATACCAATTTACAACCTCTTTGCAGTTACACTAATAGGTATGTTAAAAGAAATAAACATTAAAATATACAATTATTTTGACGCTTTTAACATGTTTATATGCCCAATAATGCAGGTGATGGAATCACTGATATCATAGTTTGAGGTTTTGAGCTTTCCATTTTTGTCATATATCCAATTAACTTCTGGACAAATGGTATTAACATGTTCCCAAATCACATGTTTTTTATCTGTATCTTTTGGAAAACCACCAAATAATACATTTTTTCCTTTACCATTATCACGAAACAAATCAGGAAAGGCGAATCTGCGGGCGTTATACGTGCTAATAAATGAGGGAACAATACCAAAGATATCCCAACATTCTTTAAGAATCATTGAATTATATCTTATAAGTGTTCCAACAGTATATATGTTATTGGATTGCAAAATTGGTTCTTCAATTATAATTCTCACAATACCATAATCCTTATATTTTTCAAGATGATGTTTAAACGCTTCGGCTTTCCGAACGAGAATCTCAATTTTATCTTCGGGCTCAGGCTTAATCTTGGGACTAAAATGACTTGCTTCTAGCAATGTAGAAGTATTCATATCAAATATCGCCCAACCGATTACTTTTGTTGAAATATCTAATCCGAGAATCTTAGGTTTATTTCTCAATTTTAATTCATTTTCCATTTAATTCAGTATATAAATCAATAGATAATGAATATTTTTTATTTTGTAAAGAGTTAGATGTCAATTTTAACTGCCACTACTTGTGTGCCCACTCTAACCACAGGGCTAGATGTCTTTGCCATAACCAACACATATTTATTCTCATCTAACAAAGCGACTTCAGTAAATCTTTTAGGAACGCCTGAAACATATGACGGATTTTGGGTTGTCATAAAATCAGTTGAAGGCAAATTAACCAAAAATCTTAATACTTCAATATCTGACGCTCTTACTAATTTAACGCTACCTGTAAATGGTTGCTCATCGCCAAATTCAGGTAAGGTAGATGGTTCATCAGGTAATGACCCAATATAGCTTTCTAAGTCATATGACGAGCCGCCTTCATAATCCGTATTAGTTATAATGAATCTTGCATTTCTTAAATCATCAGGATCGATAATACCTCCGCCATAATTAGGTATTTGACTCGTAAAATCTATAATTTTCCATAATGTAGGATCTGGCTGTTGACCTGTGGCGACTTTTTGTACTAAAATTTTAAATGCGTCTGCGATATACCCATTTGTACTATCAGCAAATGATGTCTTCATAAATGTAAAACAATTATCTCCAAATTTAATTGAAACATCTCCAGTTTGCTCTGTTCCCACAATTTTAGAATAATGATTACAATGTAAACCATTGTATTGTAATTCACTACTATATTGAAGAAGATAAGTAACAAAAACAGTATCTCCCGTTCCACCTAATAATGGAGTTAAATCGTGATTTTCATCACATTTTGAATCTGTTGGAACCAATGAAATTCTTGGAATTGGTAATGTATATCTTCTATTTGATTTATAATCTAATATTGCAACTATTTCTTGATCATCAAAAACAATGACTTTATGATTTACAAAAATCTTACCGACTCTATTGTTATTTTCATCTAGTAAATACCTATATTTCATTTGATTATTTCGGGTATCCATTGCCGATGAATTAATGTAATAATCTGTTGAATCCATTAAAAATAGACCGCCAATAGTTGTTCCGGTATTTCTATCATAATGCATAAAAGGAATATAAACTTGAAAATATTCAATATCATCTACCGTTGAATGCGCGATATAATCCTCATATTTAAATGCTAGATATGGATCAATTAAAATATTTCCGGGCTTAGAAAAATGTAAAATACTTAAAGAATGTTGTTCTTCTGGTAATACCATAATAGCGTCTCCAAAGGAATTTGTAATAGTCGTTCCTGTATTACTTGTTTGTCCTGACGATGTATTATACCCAAAAAATTCTTTTGTTGATACAAAAACATTACTTGTATATCCTGATAATTTTTCGTCTTCTGTAGTAACATCTAAACCAGCTGGTTTTTTACTCCAAACATTTGCCAAATTCCATGAGTTTTGTTGTTCCTCATTATTTACAATTTCACCGCACACTAATGTATTTCCTGAATATTCATTGGATATAATTGTAACATCTATAGAACCTAAAGATGATAAATTTGGCATATTTCTATCTAATGATAATACATTACCTGCAATTCCTGTTATTTTATAAACTAAAGATGTTGTACTGGCTCTTATTACATCATTTGACCCCAAATAATCCATTATGATCGTAATATACTCTGTATCATTAAACACTGTTCCGTCTGAAACGGCTATTTGGTTTGACCCATTTATTTGTGATATACCAACAACTTGATATGGGGTTACAACTCTTGTTCCAGCTCCCGTACCACTATCAAACGCGATATATTCGGAAACATAGCCTGCTGGGCCCATATTATTTGTAACTATTTTTGTTTCTGAAAATTGTAATGGAATTCCATATGTTGTTCCTGTTAATGTAGATTCTGAGACCTTATATGGATATTTTACTTGAGAATCTTTATCAAGAGGCATAAGCACTTTTTGTGGTGGATTATTTAAACCATCAAATTCGGAAAACGTATAATCAAATTCAGAATCACCGATTTGAAAATATGCAATATTAAAATTACCTTGCGCAATTTTTTTTCTACCGTAATTGGTAATTCTTGCTGGTAAAATTCCTGAACTATTTGCTTGTAAAAAACTCATTTCTTATAAATATGTATTAAATTTTTTCTAATCTCTTTGTTATACACTATTATTTATTCTAATAATAATCTCCGTCGGTGCACTTGTCTCTGTCAAATGAAGTGATTTAGTCACGCTAGTTGTCTCAGTTGTATCTCCATTAGTAATCGTTTCAGTATCAATTTGAGAACCATTAACCCTTAGTATCAAATATTTATCTCCGCTTGGAGCTGGATTTCCATATACTTCTACCGATAAATCTTGTTCAGATATCGTTCCCGTATATGTTAATGTTGTATTCCCACTTGTTACTGGATAACTAAATGACGGTATTCCAGTTCCAGTTACACCAGAAAATTTGATGCCATATGCTGAATCTAGAATAAAATTACCTACTGGCGGCGGTGATGTTGATGGCGTTATTGTTGGCGTTGGAGTCTCGCTTGGCGTTAATGATGGCGTCATGCTTGGCGTCGGAGTCTCGCTTGGCGTTAATGATGGCGTCATACTTGGCGTCGGAGTCTCGCTTGGCGTTATGCTTGGTGTTTCACTTGGCGTTAACGAAGGTGTTTCACTTGGCGTTAACGAAGGCGTTTCACTTGGTGTTATTGAAGGTGTTTCGCCTGGCGTTAATGATGGCGTTTTACTTGGCGTTAAACTTGGCGTAATCGTTATGCTTGGTGTTAATGATGGAGTAATCGTTATGCTTGGTGTTAATGATGGCGTGATTGTTATACTTGGTGTTAATGATGGTGTTAATGACGGCGTTTTTGATGGCGTTTTTGACGGCAACATATATGTTCCCAATGATATCACATATTGTCTAGCAGATGATAAAAATGTATTATCGATATTAATAGTTATACCAGTAGTTGGAGGAATGTCGCTAGAATAAATGAAAGACGATGACGACTCACTATCTCTAATTGTTAATACATATGATAATGTATTAATAGACTCATTGTTAATATCCACGCTTGCTGTATCTTCTACTGTGGTTCCTGTATCTATACGATAATAATATGGAGACGCGTTTTGTGGCGGCGGAGGAGTTAATGAATAACCCCCAAATGCCGCTCCAGTTATACTAATATTTCCATATAGTGGAGGAAAATTATTAACAATTTTTACATTTGAAAAAAATTCATCTATAGATGTTACTTCACAATCAAAACCACGATCATTATTACTTACTAATCTAATTCCATATGCATTTTCATCTACTATAATAACATATCCTGGATCAATAAAACTAGATGTTGGTACATTAGATTCTAATAAAAAAGGATCAGCTTGCGGATCGCCATTACTATCATATAGAAATTGATAAATATTAAAGCTTCCTGCCTCTGTGTTTGATGGATTTACTATTATGGTTACTTGAAGTGGCATTATTTTTTTAGTTATTATATAATTATTATTCTATATTGTTTTTCTAATAACATATCATAGTATCAGAATCATCAGCCACGGCATTTCTAAATGTAACTTCTCCTATATCGTTCATATTCCATGTTGACCCTCCTGCTAGTGTTCCAGTAAAACTTTGACCCGTTTTATCTAATGGCGCTCCTGTTTGTAATATTGTTTCTATGGCATCTACCGTTAATATAATGTCCGCTGTTGAAAGCCTAATTAATCTATTACCTCCACTATGTACTGCGTATGCAACAACATTAAACGAATAATTAGTTCCTAAACTCATTTGTACTTGAGGGCTCATATCACATTCATTGGTAAGCGATTGCATCATTTATTAATATATTTTTAACCATCCATCGTTCTGGATATAACACTTCTTTTCCCATAATCCAATATTCTTCGCCATAAATAAAATCTCCAATTAAATCTACTGTTTCTGTTCCCCCACTAAATATAATACCATAGTTAGTATATCCACTATCAAAAGGATATGGAGTACTACCTGCTTTATAAAATATATTAAAGTCGTTAGGTATTGTAATTTCGGTTATTTTTATTTTAATGTTTCCCATTCTATTATTTAAATATTAATATTCATATACTCCTATTTCTGGTGGATTACCTATAGTAATTCCATCATAATCTGTTAATATCACTGGAGTACTAATATGTACTCCTGCATTGATAGCCAAAGAATTTGATTGTAAATGATAATCAGTTGATGACGCAAAGAGCGGGTCAGTAGATATAGAATGACTTTCTTGTCCACTTCCTGTTTTATATGCTGTAAGAGCGCCATAATAATTATTTCCAAATTGATAACTTTGAGATGCAGTTGTTAAATAAAAATCATTATAATCACTGGTTACGCTTAATGCAGTTGCATATATTCTCCATAGATAATTTGCTCCAGATAATTTATTATAAATTATATTATTTTTAAAATCAACAGTAGTACAATATTGAATCCAAAAACCTGACCAATTGGATCTTTTGTATAACTGATTTACATCATTGTAGGAAATATTATTATAAAATTTTAGATTAGTAACAATATTACTTACTGCTTGAGTACAATTTACATCATAATTTTGGTCATTATTAATGGCAATATTATAATAACATAATATATTATTTGAAGTATATGATGGAGTTTCTGCTCCAATTGCTATACCTACTGGAAGATTTTTAATATTATTATATCTAATTGTCACATTGTCTGTTCCGTCGATATATACACCCGATTCATAAAGCCCACCGAAAGCGGCATACTCACCTGCAACCGTATCTACATCATGACAGTAACAATTTTCTACTAATGCATTACTACAACCCCATATATCGATTCCATTATTATGCGGATAGGCTATTTCAGTATAACGTACAGTTGGGTTGGTTATTAATTGAACCCATACCGATTCTCCCCATGAATATACGGTTTCAGCTTCGGTAGGATTATATCCAATATATCCACAATGATCCGCAATACAATGATCTAACAATATGTTATCACCGTAAACAAGATTATAACCTTTATCCCATGTGTAATGTAATTCACAGTTTGAATATGTAATATATGTACATGTCCCGTTGCCTATATTTTCACCCCACATATTATATCCAGATTCATTACTATATCTAACATCTATATTGTCAATTGTAATATAATTACACCAATTGATTGTAAGTACACTGCCCTGCGTGGTTATATTAAAAATACCAGCTATTTCAATACCATTTGCTTGCGTATCAGGACTGCCATTACTTTGATATACCACAACTCTTCGACCAACAGGATCATACCACATATCCCAATTGGCGGTTAATGCTGATGAACTGGTTTTATTTATACTAGCTTTGGAGGTAGCTAAATTAGTGTCATAAAATAAAATAAATGATTCTGACGAAAAACTATTACTTGGCGATGCCCATTTATTACTTCCCAATGATGTCCAATAACCGTTAACATCACCATTTACACTTCCTAATAACTTAGGTTTATTTCCAGATCCATAAGCTCCAATTGTAATTCTACTACTAGATGTACCATTCACAGATTGAAACCGTAATTGCTCTCTCCATACATCACCGCGATTAAATAAAATCTGATCACCTGCGACAAAATTATGATTATTAATTTTATTTATAGTCTGCCACGCTAACGCATCCGACAAACCGCTATTAGAATCGTTACCTGTATTTTTTACATAATGTACATTTCCAGATATAACGGATATTGTCTTACTTGGTGTTAAAGTTGGCGTTTTACTTGGCGTCAAACTTGGCGTCAAACTTGGCGTCTTACTTATCGATATACTTGGCGTCTTACTTGGTGTTAATGATTGAGATGGTATTATACCAACATATTCATATGCCCCTATTTCAGGCGGACTACTTACAGAATTGCCAGCATAATCTGTCGTCAAACCGACGCTTATACCTGTGTTAATAGCTGGCGATCCTGCCTGTAAATGAAAATCTGTGGCTGAAACAAATAATGGATTAACCTTTAAATTATTGGCATTTGTATATGATATACCTCCAGTTGGATTGTTGCTATTTCCATTGTTATAAAAGACATTATTTTCAATGGAAATAGAAGTAGCCGTTCCATATTGTGGCAATTGAACGGGTCCTTGATCAAAATTTTCAATTATATTATTTCTTATACTAAAGTTTGATGCTACACCATGAGGTAATTGAATACCTGATGCTGTTGAATTAGAAACGCCACCAATCATCACGTTATTCCAGAAATTCCAATTAGTAACTGTGTTTGATAAATCGTTCGCTGTATATGTGTTGAATCTCAATGCCCATCCATGTCCGCTAAGATTATTCCCCAGATTTTCAAATATATTATAATAAATATATAAATCTCTTAATGTAAAACTACTTCCACAACTTATATAAATACTAGCCATTGAATTTTTGAAGCGGTTCCTATAAATATTTGATCGCTCCATATTCAATTCAAATCGTATCGCAACGTCACCTTCAGTATCTAAACCAAGAGGCTGTGTATCATATCCAAAAGTATTATCGTGGATATCAACAGCAAATGAATATGCACCCTTCATTGCGTTAGATAAATCTAAACATCCTTTTATTGTATTTCCATATATTTCCCAACCACCACGCATAGCCCATTGCTCAAGTACAAATCCCCAAGCATAAGCAGGTTCTGGGCCAGCAGCAGGAGCTGTCTCAAGATAGTTATTATAAAGTTTAATGCCTTTATTGTAACCACCACTATAATGCTTAATACAATAACCGTTTAATCCCGTTCCCCTTCCTGTTTGTACAATACTATTATTATAGATAAGCATTCCACTCTGCCCACCTATCATTAAATTACCAGAACCGTAATCATCTCCGCCATTATAATACGAGCAGTTAGTTACAATATTATCATGGAATTCATTTCCAGTAGGATATGTTCCAGGCGCATTGTTTAAATAAGCAGTACCACCATTAAACATAACCCCCTCTCCATAAAAATTAATAAATGTACAATTATATATCTTTACATTACTCCTAGCGTTTATACCTATAGCAGCCCATCCTGTAAGATTAAGACCATCCATTTTTATATTGGAAATATGCTGATTACCATTAGTACCCTCGGACCCTGAATTTAATTTTAAAGTATATGAATATTGAGCAGAAATATTTGATGTAATAATTGAAGTAGGCGCCGTTGTGGGACCTTCCCCTTCTATACTTATTCCAACAGGTACAGTAACACTAGAAGTAAGCGCATATGTTCCTGCCCTTACATGAATTATATCACCTGAAACACTATGAGCACATGCGTAAGAAAGAGTAAGCCATGGCGAACCAGATGTTCCTGTGTTACTGTCACTTCCTCCATTAGCGGCAGTTGCTATATATCTACCTGAAGATATAACAGATATTGTCTTACTTGGAGTCTTACTTGGAGTTAAACTTGGCGTCTTACTTGGAGTCTTACTTATCGATATGCTTGGTGTTTTACTTGGTGTTAATGATTGGGTTAGTATTGGCGTTAAACTTGGCGTCTTACTTGGCGTTAAACTTGGCGTCTTACTTGGCGTCAACGATTGGGTTAATGATGGCGATGATGGTGTTACAGTAGATCCTATAGGCCCGATAAGTATTAGTGATGTCCATGATGCTAATGATATTGTTCCTGAATAAGACGTGTTTGCTACATCTTTCATTGTAGTAGATAGTATATATGATTTTGGCGAGCTTGTTTCATTGTATATAAAATGAAGCTGTGATGGATTAGTAATACTGCCGCCCATATTTGCATATGAATGAGAATCTTGTGCAGCAAGGGTTATCCACTGCGCGACTGTCTTATTTACAGGAGTCCAATTATTTGTTCCATGAACTTCTTCTATAGTTGATCCTTCAGATATGGGCCTCGCATAGTAATTATAATCAAATGTGCCCCATAAATTAAAATCAGCAGTATTACTATTTGTTCTTGCATACATAGTATATTGAGTAGAGGATATAGCAATAAATTTATTATTATTCATTGTAATGTTTCTTATTGCTAACCCAATACCTGGAGTTTCTTGAAAATGAACTCCTTCATCACAAGCATATACCGTATTACCTATTATAGTCATATTTTGACTTGCATGATCAAAAATACCTCCAGATCTACAATAAGCAATAGTATTATTAGTAACTATTACGCCAGCGCTTGAGCCAAAGTCTTCATATATACCCATTGCGGCGCCATAAGTTGCTGGTAATGGTATACCGCCAAATGCTCCTATACCATTTAGAATTATATTTGCATTAAATGTCTGATTTGGATAACCACTAGCTGAACCTGAATATATACCGCCGCCATCTGAAGTAGTTATACAAAACGAATCTATGAAATTATTTCTTACTATTACATTTGTTGCACCAACATCAATTGCACAATAACCAGTGTTATAAATAAAATTATTTTCTATAAGACCAGCTGTTGATGTACCATAAGGATAATACCATATAGCACATTTAGAGAAAGAATGTGAGCATCCCATTCCATCAAATAAGCCAGTATGATTTATGGTACACCCACTAACAGTCAAATCATCACCATTTGAAAGGATTGCAAAACTATTTGAATAATCAATAGTTGTATTTAAAATAGATAGACTTGTACTACTGTTGAATATACCGTATAATCCACTATAGTTTATATTACAACTTTGAATCATAACATCATGAGAGTTCCAATCACAAAGTATTGCTTCTTCATTGGCACCATTAAAGGTGATATTATCAATAGTTATATAGTTTGTATATGAGGGCATTGTTACAAGCTTGTTAATGGTTGATACTTGTACTGTCTCTGTAGTGGGATCAATCGTACCGAAATACATATAAAATTTATGAGTATTCATATCATAAAACCATTCACCATAATCTGTAAGAGTTTTTAAATCATTTTGAATAAAAAATCCCCATGCGTTTGTTGGCTCATCTACAAACTCTTTTTCTGTATAAGTTAAAGTATGACTATTATGATTAGTAATTGTCCCTCTTTGAAATGACCAGGCATGCGTACGCATAACAATTTCTGCGCCTGTCCAATTAGTTGTACTACTATTTAAATCCGCATCTGTTATTGTGCCAGTAGGACTACTATACGTATGAGAATCTATATAAAGGTAAGTACCCGCATTTGGATATCTACCCATAGCATACTGTACACCATCTATAGTAACCATTTCTGGCCTATTAGAAAATGTTATGGCTTTCGAATATATACCGCCACCCTCGTTAGTCCAATCTGATATTGTTGTAAAACCATTAATTATTGGATTATTACCTGTGCCATATGCCCCAATAGTAATAGGATTTCCTGATGATCCAGATTTAGAAATTATCAATGTACCAGTAAAAGTATCACCTCTATTAAATAAAATAGACGCTCCAGCAGGAAGACTAGAAAATGAACTATTTACTTTAGCTATTGTTGCCCACGCTGTGGCATCGGATGTGCCAGCTGAATTATCATTTCCACTATTTTTTACATAACGCACATTTCCAGATATAACAGATATTGTCTTACTTGGCGTTAAACTTGGTGTTTTACTTGGCGTTAAACTTGGCGTCCTACTTGGCGTCTTACTTATCGATATACTTGGCGTTAAACTTGGCGTCTTACTTGGCGTCAGTGATTGGGTTAATATTGGAGTCTTACTTGGAGTATTAGTTGGTGTTAAAGTTGGCGTTTTACTTGATGTTAAAGCTGGCGTCTTACTCGGAGTTTTACTTGGAGTCAAACTTTGGCTTGTAAATATAATGGAGATTGTTTTACTTGGCGTTAAAGTCGGCGTTAAAGTCGGCGTCTTACTTGGCGTTAAAGTTGGCGTCCTACTTGGTGTTAAAATTGGCGTCTTACTTGGCGTTAAACTCGGCATTGAACTTGGAGTTTTACTTGGCATCAAACTTAAAGTCTTAGTTGGTGTTATACTTGGAGTTATACTTGGAGTTATACTTGGGGTTTTAGTCGGAGTCATACTTGGTATTAAACCAGATGTTATACTTGGAGTTATACTTGGGGTTTTAGTCGGAGTCATACTTGGTATTAAACCAGATGTTATACTTGGAGTTATACTTGGGGTTTTACTTGGAGTTTTACTTGGAGTATTACTTGGAGTTACTATTGGAGTTACTGTTGGAGTCGCTGTTGGAGTTTTTGTTAGTGCTGGTGTGCGTGTTACCGTTTTTGTTGGAGTTGGCGTAATTGTACGTGATGGATCAATTGTACGTGTTGGCGTTAGTGTCGGTGTTGGAGATACTGGAGGTAAATATCCATTATTCCAATCATTATCATACACGCTTAATGCCCCTAATGTCCTTTGAGTCCATGCTATATTATCCGTTATTTCAGGTATTTCATTATTTATTTCACCACTTATTTCATTATCATAATAACACATAGCCCCTGCTGTGTCTGCCGCCCATTCATCATTGGTGGTGATTATTGGAATGTCTGTGCCATCATTATAATGTTCTACCGTTAAATTTGACGCCATATACTCTATTCCATTAATACATATAGTAGGATAGATATTCCCATCTATATCCGTTACTGTAGATGTTTGGCCATTAGTTAATAGAGTAGTGTCTTTAATACAACGAATAGAAAGCCCAGTACCGTGTATATTAACAAGCGGATCTGGAGCGGCTACACTGTTAAATTCTGTTTGGAGAAGATATGCCTCATTTGGATTATCTTTCGTTACTGTCCATAGAAATCCGTATAAACTTTTTTGTGCGAAGTTCATTCCTGATCTATATCCTGCGGGAATCATAGTAAATCCGCTTGAATTATCTGCGCCCGTATTTGGCGGATACCATCGTTTTGTTCCCGTTTCTTTTAGATGGCCACCTGCTACTAAACCACCTCCAAGATATGCTAATAGATTTTCTATTTCCGTATAAGTCGGCATATGCCATCCTGCAGGCGCAATTTTGCTACCAATAATTAAATCATCACAAAGTTTAGCAGCGCCATCTGTGAATCCTCCTTGTAAAATAATTGTATCAGTATTTGTTTGCCCATCTCCTATATCAAATCCATTTGCATAGGTAAAGGCATTTATAATATTGCTCCATGCATAGGAGGTTGATTGATCTGAAGGTGCGGCTTCATAATAAGTATATGTTCCATCTTCATTATCTATTATGTGAAATATTAAACCACCTGCCAGCCCTGTATCTCTAAGATTATAAATCTGCGTACTTGTGAATGAACGACAAGCCCTTACGTGGTATAATGATTCTTTTGGCGCAGTATAATCTCCGCCATACTGAAGGCTTATTACATAAGCAGTATATTGATTGTTTTCAGTTGATGACCAATAATATGCGTTTGCAAACCCACCTACGGAATAATGATATAATTCTTCATGCATTGCTAATAATTCATCATGTGATGGAAGAAACCAATCATCAAATCCTTTAGTAGTGGCATACCAGTTATATAATGCCCCATATAATTGTTTATTATTATATCTATATGAGGTTTCAGCAAGATTTGCTGCCATCCAAACTTGATCACCAACTTTTACAGTTGGATAAACTTTTCCATCATTTCCTGTGAAAATTCCAGTATCATTACTATCATCTTTTATTAACCGAATTGAAAGCCCGTTCTTTATGTCGCTAGACGAAAATTCATCAAAACTAAAATTAGCTCCATCATGCGTTAATATTCCGCTACTCGCCATAGTATTGGAAATTTGTGTTGACGACCAAATTTCTGTTGTGTAATTTAATTCAAGATAATTTCCAGTAGCGGAATAACGATAACCCGCTCCACGAAAGCCTAAATTACTTGAATTTGTTGCAATATTTGGAGAAACCCAAGATGTAACACCGATCTCCTTCATTGCTTCGCCAGCTAAATTAGTATTTTTATCATTATTAACTGGATCAAGATAATTTCTTAATGTTAATAATTCTTCACTACTTGGAACATGCCAACCTTCGGGGGCTATCTCTCTAGGATCATTAACAGTATACCAGTTATAAAGTAGTCCATATTGAATACGAGCAAGCGTCGCTGGCGAATTACTTGGAGACGGCGATGGCGATGGAATCGGAGATACTACTTCTGCTGGTAATTCTACCGTACAACCTCCACTATCAGTAAAGGTTAAAATATAGCTTCCATATGGAACATTTGTAAAACTATATGTACCTGGAACTGTTTGCAATTGAGCAGGGGCAATTTCTGGCGAAATTGAAACCGTTATTGGATATACCCCATAACTTAATGTATAATTTATTGTTGCTGACATCTGTGATCTATATACATATAATTATTTGAAAAAATATTTTCTAAAATTTTATTATGGACATGCGAGCCCGTCTCCTGCATTATATAATATTTGGACTTCATATGGTGTTAAAACTCTATTCCATACAGCTATTGCGTCGACAAATCCTTTAAGAGGATAAGTAGATGCTCCATGTGACGAATTACCAATTTTTGCGGGAACATAGGTGCTTCCATATGATATAGGAGCTGAAGAAGCCATCGATTCATCCACTTCTAAGATAGTATTATGATATATTTTTATGTGCCCACCTATATATGTAGCAACAATATGATGCCAGTCCCCATCATTAACTGCTGTTGTATTTTGACCCGTATTATCTTCATATCCGTTATCATCATATATATGAAAGAGCACGCCACCCAATCCTGGATTAACTGCAATATCATATCCTCCAGAATCGTGTCCACTTTCTTTACTAACTTTAGAAAATATTGTTCTACTACCGAATTCGGTGCCAACACAATTAACCCATACAGATATTGAAAATGTTTGTAATGCTAATGTATCGCTTGTATTTGTACTTGCAACCGAAGTGGCTAATGGTAAATTAACACAATATGATCCAACCTTACCTGTTTGTTGAAAATCAACATCTGTCGTCTGAGTCAAATCATTATTATTAGTAGTACTATCAAGAAGAGGAGCGGATGCTTCTTCAAAATTCCAACAAGCCTCTAAACCAGTTGCAAATGGATTAGGTGGTTGTGAACAACTGATAAATGTCCCAATAAGATATGTTATATGCCCAACTATAGATATAGGGCTGGATCCATTAATTGATGTAATAACAATTAATGATACACCCTCAGTATCTAAAACATATCCATCATATGAAACATATGTCTTACCAGATTCATTTGTTGTTACCGTGTATGTGCGTCTAAATATTCCTGCTACATATACATCAACCGTTAAATTAACTTCATTAAATAACGGAGTTATATTACCGCTTGATGATCCGATTACATAAAATCCATATAATGCATTTACATATTCTGTTTGTGGTAAACAAATTTCTTCAATATTAATTGAGATGGAAAGAATTGGTGAATATTCAAACATAACTTCATTTATCCATTCAATTAAAGGTTGATACCAACCTGCTGGCGCTTCGGATAATGTGTAATTGGCATAATTATCAGCATATAAATAAAAATGATTATTTACTGAATCATAATATCCTCTAACCATATAAGATTCACCATATAATCCGTTTGGATTAAAACATCTATTAGAATAATATTCATTTACCAGATTGGAGATTAACCCTCTTCCTGTCGATTTTATATACCAGTTACTTGAATAAGATAAATTATTTGTCATAACAGAAAGTATATCTTCCACCCCTCCCATTCCTTGTACAGCGGTACTATTTGATGCTATCATAATATACTTATTGGTAATAAAACTATTTTCTACTTTATAAAATATACGAAAATATGTATTATCATCAGTTGCATAATATCCATTCATTGCTTCAATACGACCCTCTACATCAAAAAATATTTTTCTACCTATTATTAATCCTAGACGATCTCTATTATCATAAAAAACACTACATATCGTCGGAATTGTTTCAACTCTTATTTCATGAGTAAAATAACTATCTAACATTCCTAAATCTTCCTCTGGCAATGGTTCACCATATGTATATCTTCCTTCAACTAAGTTACTTATATCATTAGCCACAAGATTTGCTCTATCGTCAGCATCTACTTGACTAATAAAACTAAAACAATAGCCTTCAGGTAATGTATATGTTACAGTTGACGGCGTTATAAGTAATTCCGCACATTCTGTTATTATTACTTCTCGTGTAATTTCTGCACTATAATATACAGGAGTCTCCCCAAATTCGAGCGGAATGCCTGAAGTATATGGCAATAGAAATAACTTTCTTATATCTGTTACGGTTGTTGGATTATCTGCTTGTAATGATTCTAAAAATCCTATTGTTATTGGATCCTCTGTTATTAAAGCATTTGTTGATGATAATTCCTTGACGGTCACACCAGAATCTGTTGGTTGAGTATAAAAATAAACTCCGTCACAATAATATCCAATATTTTTCTGAGACATATCTTGTAACCTAGATAGTTGACTATTCAGTTCAATATATGGCGTTGTTGTATATTCACTTAAAAATTCTTTACATGGTTCTATAATTATCTGACGCCTTTTAGTGAATAAAGCGTTAACTAACCCAGATATTAATATAACTGCTGTGAATATTAACCACGGAAGTGGAGAAGCTAGACCAACACAATAGGTCGGTGGCCCCTTGCTAAATAATGCTCTTACAAATTCCTTTATAAGTGGCCACGCTATTATTACGGTTAGTGTCGCCGATGCGACGCCTGACGCCACATAGGGAATCATCCATTTATTATACATTCTTCCAAATGCGAAGCCAGAACTCATTGATTCAATATATCCACCAACAAGCTTAAACATTACATGTTGATACCCTGTTATTGAATAAAATTTTCTCTGAGAAAATAAGTACTGTACAAAAAAATTATCGTTAGATGATTGTTTGTCGGACTCGTCATACCCCATATAATATTTATATTTTGATGGTTGTGGTAATGACAACTTAGGTATAATTTCACTAATAATTCCCGCCTTTGTGTATATGACATTGATACAAGCTTCTATGGTGTCTACAGGTAATGGATGATTAAAAGACATAGGTCCCACAATATTTAAATTTGCTACAGGGTCTTTATGCCACAACTTCCTCCATCCAGTTTGCCAAATATTATATACTTCCATAGTGCCATATGATCTATCTAACGGACCACCCACCTTATAAACATTGTTACCATACCCATAATAATATTGAAGAGCTGGAAACGCAAATGTCGCGTCAGCCCAAACTATTGTTCCACCAGACCAACTTTCTATTGGCCATCTAGAATATAAAAAAGTATGAAGTTTAGAAGAATATATCGAATCGTATGGTGAATATACATGTAATCCTGTATCATATGAATATAAAGGATGATCTTCTGGACGACATTCGTAATTTACTATTATTAAATTATCATCTCCTGGATTTACACCAACAGCAACCCCAACAGCAGCAAGAAATTCAATTTGATCTGTCAATTTATTTGGGTCGGCATTTACTATCATAATCAAACTTTTAGTAACATTTGATTCTAATTTAATATCAAAATCCTCGAAAAATCCGTCTGCGTATGGAATAAATAATCCATTAATACCATCTTGACCAATAGAAAATGTTGATTCAATTGGCGGCGGAGTACGAAAACTAATACCGGCATATGCCGCCGTTCCGATAAATGTAAATTCCATATTAATATATCCATAATCACTAGAATTTAATTCGATTACTTGCCGCTGATTTGAATAGCTCATTCCCTTAATTGTAGATCCTTCTGAAAATACGGGCTTACTATCGACAAATGTGTCGCTAGGGAAAGTAAATGTAAATGTTTTAGGTAATGCCATTATTTATTTTTTTTAACATATTAATGGTAATTTTCCATCTGGACAAGTTCCATAATTTATTGGGATACCATTCGCCACTCCATATATTGTTGAGTATGTTTGAGATGAGTCAACATAATATCCATTATCTGCCAATTGAGTCAATGCTGAATCTTTATACCAAGTAGTATTTTCAATTCCGAGAGTCATATATTCTGTCTTATCAAAATATATTGTTTCTGTAGTGCCAGTAAGATCCGCACATGTTTTACAAAGATAAATTTTATCATCATCAAGCGGATCTCGTCCTGTTCCTGCATTATAACAGAAGTCAATTGAAATTGGCCCGTCATCTATAAAATATCCATATATTATAACATTATCGTTTTTAAATGTATATGTGAGTAATGGATTAGTCGTTATCATATCAGTGTTATCGATTGTAAATCGATCTGCTGTATAATATGACCATCCAAGAAATACCGTAGTATTCGTTGGCGTGCCTATAACATCAACGGTTGACAAAGATGGACGAATTACTTCAAATGGAATTGTCCAATGACCACCAAGTTCATCAAGTAGATAACCAGTAGAATAGCTTGTTAAATATATTGGAATAAATGTAACATGCAAATTGCCACAATTAATTTCTGGCCACCTATACACACTACCATCACTATCTATTACATATACATCATATATTCCTCCAGGTAATCCCGTAAATCTCTGTGTGGTTCTATCCGTCGGAGCGGTTAATGTAACGCCATTATCAATACTATATTGATATGGCGGAATTCCTCCAGTGATAGTGATTGAAATTCTATCTAGGTCGCAGTCAGCATCTGCATCTATAATTACTAATGGACATGGCCCACATTCAGGGAAACTTATAACAATACCATCAACGATATATACGACCATCGGCGGCCACCAGTCTACTCCCAGTTCTCCTATTGTAATATAATACCCTGTTGGAATTAATTCACAAGAAGTTGATCCAGCTGGGCCAGCATATACGTCTTGTCCAATTGTTAAACTTGAAGCAAATCCTCCAATAGCAGATCCTTCACCCACACATAATGCATCACATGCCTCATCTTGCGAACTAATAAAATTATAACCAAGAGAATCGGTATAGAAAAGAACATATTCTTTCAATCCTTCTGGTCTTGCACAACTTGCCGACGGTGTTATTGACGGTGTTGGTGAAGGTGTTTCACTTGGCGTTATTGAAGGTGTTTCACTTGGCGTTATACTTGGCGTTATACTTGGTGTTTCACTTGGCGTTATTGAAGGTGTTTCACTTGGCGTTATTGAAGGTGTTTCACTTGGTGTTGGCGAAGGTGTTTCACTTGGCGTTATTGAAGGCGTTTCACTTGGTGTTGGCGAAGGTGTTTCACTTGGCGTTATTGAAGGCGTTTCACTTGGCGTTATACTTGGAGATTCGATTGGCGTTGCGCTTGGTGTTGGCGAAGGTGTTTCACTTGGCGTTATACTTGGAGTCAAAGTTGGAGTCAAAGTTGGCGTTGGCGTTATTGTTAACGATGGTGTTACTGTTGGCGTTATCGATGGCGATGGAACTATGTTAACTAAAGTAAATGTAAAATCAAACTCACAATTGTAAACTATAGTATCTATTGTTGGCGTTAAATTGCACGCTTCTAAACCAATCGTACATCCTCTCGCATCAGTAATTGTTAATATATAATCTCCTGATGGAATATTCTCAAAACTATATTCCCCATATGCCCAATGCTCATTTGTTGCGATTATAGTATCAGGATCAAGCGTAGTGGCGAGAGTGACCGTTATCGGAAAATCTCCATTAGTTATTGCATATGTTATTATTTCTGCCATTATCTATTTCTTCTATATAATTATCCAGTATTAACTGTCTCCCAAGTTCCGTTATTATAATCAGTTTGACTATCGGTTCTCAAGAATTCCTTTCTCTCAAGCGTCCAATTTGTTAATGGTGGTACTGTATTTGTTAATGTAAGTCTATCCCATTGTCTATATAATCTCCATTCTTTTAATGATGAATCATATATAAATCCAAGAGATGCTGGATTGAATAAATTATTTATCATACCATTTGATCCTGAAGCATCAGCTTTAATCCGTAGAAATACCGCAACTTCTCTTTGTGTTTCATGACTAGTACTTATACTTGGCCTCAATGCCCCAACAGGGTCAACATCTCTTACATGAGATATTCTATATGAAGATGGAACCGAATTTAATTTTGTATAGTTCATATTATTAATTGAACTCTGTACCATTGCGTATGATTCATTACATGTAAGTCCAGTTGTCATTCCATTACTTGGTAATGGCATTGTGAAGTTGATAGTTTTATTCCCCGCATTAAATGTCACCGTTGATCCAAGAGATATATAAAGATAATTTCTTATTACTGAGTCACCACAATTGTTAGGCGCGTATTCCCAACTTATAAAATAATATGAATAATATGCTAAATCAGTTGGGGATGAAGCCAACCAATTAGCATAACCTGTAGATCCTGTAACTGATGCAATATTAGACACGAATTTATTATAATCCACAGAGCTTGTAAATGATAATGTTACATCAGTAGTTCCGTTTGGCGTTACTGTCGCCGTATCTGATGGCGTTTCTAAGTTAGCACATTGATAAATGCTTCCGTTCCATATCCATTGATTTCCTCCTGTGTCTTTCCATTTATTAGTTATATTTGCTGGATTTAATCCATAATAATTATTACCAAAAATCATATTATAATAAACAAATTTATACATATCTGTATATTTCCATAAGAAATATTCGGAAGTTGGCTTATATCCTATAGCTGTTGATGTAAGTCCGCTAATTGTGTTATACGAAACATTGAAATAACAATCCGGATCGCCAGAGTATGTCATATATGTTGTACCCGTTAATATTTTACTTATATTTGTATCTGGGAAAGTTAAATTAATATCGGAGCTTGTCAAGCATTTCATTCTCATATCCCAGTTGGTGTCATTATTGAGCGGTTCGAGAGTTGATCCAGTTATCCCGATATTTAAATAACCACTCGCTGCTTCAAAGTTTCCAATGTCCGATATTCCAGTTAAGTCAGTTACATATTTAGCGCCATAAGCTCCATTCATATATGATGAATAGTTATATACTTTTGGATTAGTTGGGTAACTTGCGGGATATAGATTGGTTATTAAACTATTTGGAAGTCCGCTGGCTGATCTTGTACCGATAACAAAGTTATCAAGTAATATACCTGATGGATAATTTGTACTAAAATACGATATTTGTAATTGGTCAGCAACATCATAAGCCGCGAATTCCCAAGCAAAATGGGTTGTTGAATCTAACAGTTCAAATGATATCGACCTTGATTTATCTTCACTTACATTAACAGTATTTCTATATATTAAACCAAATGGATAAACAGTATCGTTATTAAATACCGCTGAACATGTGATTGGACTAATCGTTATTGGCGTTCCATTAACACATGTAAATAAATCGGGACTCCAACGAGTACTTCCAGTTACAGATGCAAAGTATGGGGTATATGTTAAACCATTTGATACAACATATCTAATAACAGGATAATATGTTCCCTGTGGGACAATTTCATTTGTAAATGGATGTTGTTGTTGTATGTTTGGATCACTTCCAACTCCCGTAATAAGCTCGGTTGTTCCAGTAATACTACCAGTTCTCCATTCAATTACAAAATCACCAATAGTACATCCATTGCCCGAAACTAATTTATTTGATGATAAGAAATATCCACCTGTTTCACCTGAAAGTGATAAATTACATGTTGAACATATAGTGTATATTACTAATGGTGACGGCGTTGGTGATGGCGTTGGTGATGTAGTAGATTGTGGTGTAATACTCGGCGTTATGGATTGTGATACTCCAGGTACATTGGTAACATCAATAATTTCACCCTCCACGACGCATGGCGCCGATGGCGTTGGCGTCATTGATGGCGTCACTGATGGAGTTACCGATGGCGTTATACTTGGCGATATACTTGGTGTTATACTTGGCGTTATACTTGGCGTTATACTTGGCGTTATATTTGGCGTTTTCGACGGTGTTTTTGATACTGTTATGCTCGGTGTTGCACTCGGTGTTGCACTCGGTGTTGCACTCGGTGTTTTTGATACTGAAATACTTGGTGATATTGAAATACTTGGCGTTAAACTTGGCGTTAAACTTGGTGTTGCACTTGGTGTTTTTGATACCGTTATACTTGGCGTTACACTTATCGTATTACTTGGTGTTGCACTCGGTGTTTTTGATACCGTTATACTTGGTGTTATAGATGGCGTTATTGAAATACTTGGCGTTATTGATGGTGTTAAACTTGGCGTTATACTTGGAGTCGCGGTCATCGTCGGTGATATCGAAATACTTGGCGATATCGAAATACTTGGTGTTATGCTTGGTGTTATGCTTGGAGTTGCACTTGGAGTTTTACTTGGCGTTTTTGTCATCGTTGGTGACGATGTAACAGTTGGAGTTATTGAAATGCTTGGCGTTAGACTTGGCGTTTTACTTGGTGTTGCGGTCACCGTTGGCGACGATGTAATAGTCGGCGTTATTGTTATACTTGTTGTTATACTTGGTGTTAGACTTGGCGTTGCGCTTGGTGTTTTACTTGGCGTTTTTGATACCGTTATACTTGGTGTTATAGATGGCGTTGATGTTATTGATGGCGTTGGTGATGGCGTTGCTGACGGCGTTGGCGTTGATGTTGGTGATGGCGTTGCTGATAATGATATACTTGGTGTTGGCGAAACATCTTCAATTATACCAGTATCACATACTGTCTCTCCAGTCCATCCATTAGGTCCACAAGATCTTATAAATAATTGATTTATTGGCGAAGATTCGGTTTGTCCATATCCTATAAAATATTGATGAAGAGTGTAGTCTATTGTATCAAATTTTTCTTCTGTATATCTTACTATAATATTGTCATAATTACCTGTCTCGCCATTAAATAAAATAATATTACCATTATCTGAACTTCCACTAGCATTTACTTGATAATATATTTTTTTATAATTATCATCACTACAATAATTTAATGTCACACCAGTTACTTCGATTGGAAATCCATATTGATTAATCATTAAATCTCCAATGTATATATCTTCTGGGTATTTATATTCAAAAAGATATGGTACACTCTGTAATTGAATATTCATATTGGTATATACCAATATTTTACTTGTTGGTAAAACTTCAAATTCATCATTAATAATATGTGATTTTACCGTACTAAAACATTCTTTATTTTCAACAGTAATAAAGTCATAATCAAATGCAAATTGATATCCATTAGTATTTGCATTACTAAAGTCCTGACTAGATAAGTCTCCATAAGGTTTTAAGGAAAGAGATAATAATATATCACCAATTGAAATGTTTTCAATTGTTATCCCACTAATACTTCCTCCTGCTATTGCTGTAACAAGATCTTCCCATGTTGATGGAATTGATGGAGAACCAATAACTTTATAAACATCAGTTCCTTTTCTTAATCCATAATTAAAACTTGGTCTATATTCTACTATTGGATTTGAAGTAAATCCAGTATTAATACCGACTTCGACAACTACAAATTGTAATCCATCAACTTCTAATCTTTGCTCACAATTCGCGGCATCCGTAAATATTAAATGAATGAGATCACATTCACTAAAACCAGTTAGCATAAAGATACACGGTGCAACTTGTTGTATTCTTGGGTTAACATTTACTTCATCATCGCATTCCTGATGTACATAAACCGATCCCCTTCCCATTTCATCTCCAGTAGCTCCACTAACATAAAAATATAAATCGGCAAATAATTCACATCTAGTATCGCCAGTATAAATTGGTGATGATGATTCCACATATACTTCTAAGGCGCAATCCTGTTTTGTTAAATTAAAAATTGGTGCAAAATAATACTCAAATTCCGCATCACAATTCTCATCATAATAGTCATTTGGTGATACTGTAAATCTTACTTTTTCAATACCATCGATGTCGGTAAAATATTCTACTGTTATAGTATAACCAGTTTCGCCAGAAATGGCATTTGCTATTAATGTATCTAAAGTACTTCTCCAAATAGTCTTCATATCTTCGACGGTATCACCGCCATTAAATAATGACCATGTATTTCCCGAATATTCATATCCACAAACTAATGGAATGCTATCTGATGTTGCCGTTAAGGAAGTACAATTATTGGTTGGAGGAGTATATGCTGAAAATGGTTTTAAATTAGGCGTTTCGGCGCTATATAGATTACCATTGACAACTAATGATATTTGAAATGATATTCCTCCGAAAAATTGAACGCCTCTAAAATTTTCTAACGAAACATCTTCCCCATTAATAGATCCACTACCAATAATTGTCTCAATATCTTCACGAATTACGGTTTCAAAATCTGGGTAAAGAATTTGGGTATATGTAGTTGGAAGACAAGGTTGAGGATATTGATATCTTGACCCATATCCTGGCCCATTTTCAATTAAATTTCCACCTAGCCATAATGTTGTTGCTGGCACAAATTGATCAATTATGCTAGTCCAATAAGGACTTAATCTATTTATAAAATCACATACCGCAATATAATTATAGGGTTTGAATTCATTACTTCGATAATAAGCGTTATATACCTCCTCTATATCTATATAGTTTCTCTGATACCTCATAATATGTGAATTTGTAATGATGATACTTAACATTTCATCTAAAAATTCAGCAAATGTCCTATCTGTCTGAGGTGGTAATGTGTGAAAAGTTAACGATAAATTTCTTGATTTTCGATATATGTCATAATCTATTGCCCTATCTGCAGCTAAAAACGCATTAATGTTTTTTCTATTTAGCGTTAATTTTGATGTATTTTCATCTATAACATTTTCAATTTTCTTATTATCAATTTTGCTTGATAAACTATATCCATAATCTAATCCTGGAAGTTTTCGATATGCGTCAAAATAATCCTCACCATATGTAAATGGTTTAGACATTGTTTTAATGGTTTTTATCCTACCTGATAAATTAGAATTCGCGGCATCTAAAATATCGGGAGATCTATGGTCTAATAATTTTCTATACCAGCCTGCTCCTGTTTGAAAAAATAAACTACCATCTGTTGTGATGATTTTTCGTGGTAATCCCGTAATTTCATCGACAGGATAATTGTCTCTACTTAAACTTGTTGATCCAGTTATTTGTGTTAAAGTATATCCGGTTATTCCTGTATTGTATTCCGCCATATTAACCACTCTAATTCCTTGCATTGCTTCCCAAATATCATTTTCGATGGTTTTTGAAGGTAATACGGCATCAACTATATAAACATATTCATCAAGCCTAATTAGAGGTTCTGGTGCGCCAATAAATTTTAAAAAGAATTCTATACCACCTCTAGTCCCTTTTGATTTATATAGATTAGCAAGATTGACTAATATTCTTCTATAAAATTCATATTCGGCTTCGATTAAATTAACTCCTGTTGACACACCGTTATATTGGGGATCGTGTCTTGTATATAAAGAATCTGCCAGACTTTTTTCATCGAATAGGCTAATGGTTGAAAGCCCAAGAGTTTCGGATAGGTTTTTTAATAATACATCGGGAACGTTATTAATTCCATCATAACTTACATTTCGCATATAAGCGATGTTATCAATAAACACTTTTATTTTATCAAAACTTTGGCCATATATCTGAAATATGGATTCCATCTTTTTTTCTTCAGTATCAAACTCATAAAGTTGTGGAGCGGTTAAAAATCTGATAATTAAATTGGCTTTATAATCATCGCTTTCGTCACCTAAAGAACTTAATTGACTAATATAATAATCATAATTAACCCCAGTTATTTGAATATTCCATCCATCTCGTGAAATTGGCCAATTAATATATACAGTAATTGTATCAACATTATATCCTCCATTAGTTTCTCTTGGTACATTAAATCCAGCATTAAATTTAGGACTACTTTCTCTATTTAATAATACACTTTCTAAATCATCTAAATTATCATAAAATTCTTCTACAACACCATCGTTCGGTCTTATTAGATAATTTTCGGTAAATCCAGTCGCGTTATCAAAACAATTACCATCAACCTTTAATGTAATTTTATTGTCAACATCAGGCCCCTCATATTCTAATATACCAAATACACTACCACCAATATCAATTACATATTTTGTATATGATGAATAAAAATTTCTTATAGTGTTATCTGTAGTTGATATTACATTAGTTTGCGGTTCAATTAATATAACATCTAATGGATTAAATAATAACGAATATTGTACTTTAAATTCTGTGATGCCTAAATATGGATTATATACAATAGATTCGGCGCTTAAACTGTTTAATCCAACGGGTGATGTTGTATCTACCAGAATTGCTGCGGGATATTTTGCAATGATATTTGAAACTGAAACTCCAAGTCTTTGTTTTAACGAGCCATAGAGCGAACGATCAGCATTATTCTTATCATTATTAAATTTAATATCTTGTGATGTGCTACTTGTGCTATCGGTATTAGTAGTAGTACTGTCTTCTTCTTTAATATCATCTAATGTGAGAAAATCCGAAAAGGGCTGTGTTATAAACTCCTTACTGTCTTTTTCGGGTATTATTCTATCAATAGCAAAGTTTTCGCCAGTCATTTGACTGGAGCCATCAGTAATTTGGTTACCAACCAGAAAATCACTAAATGTATCGGCCCCACTTGAGGCTTGACTAGGAACTTTGTATTTTACTACTGGCATTATGATGTTATTGTATCAAAGTTTAATGACTCATCAATATCTGTTTTTATTTCTCTAATTTCATATAATGTTTCATTGAACTCATTCTTAATTTCAAATAAATTAAACTGTTTATAGATGTTTTTATCTTTGTCATATATTGTGTATGTACCACTCGAAATTGCCTTACTTTGATTACCATAAAGAGCATAACTCAATGTTTGAGCATCGTGTTCAACCATTTCAATTTCAATTGTAGTCGGATTAAAATATGTATTCGTTAAAATAATGGTTTGCTCAGGTTGCCCAATATACGGAACAGTTGTTGGCCTTGTTGACGGAGCGGCACTTGGAGTTATTGTTAAAAACATTAAATTCGTGGCGCTATCAGAATATCTATATCTGATAGCTTTCTGTGTGGTATTAGTTAAATTTGTTGTAATTGGCTCGCAATAAAAATTAGATGTAATGATCCTATAAAAATTAGGAACTTTTTTATTATCTGTTGGGTTTATATATTCAATACGATATCCAACTAATCCTTGGGGACTAAATTTATTTCTATCTGTTGAAACCACATTTGATAAATCTATTATTAATCCTCTAACTGACGGTAGTGATGCTAGCACGCCACAGTCGGTTATCTTCGTTCTAATCTGTTTTGGCCTCAAGTGAAGGGTGTATATCCCCAACTCAGAGAAATCGGTTGATTCGAGTTTTAAATTGTATAACCCACCCAAAATTTCAACATTTGGCGCGTTGCTGTCATCTGTAGTATCAGAATTATGATAAACAGGTGTTAAAATTGTTGCGGCGTCTAATCTTTTTAATGTTACTTCTGAATTTGCGTTCCTATCAATTACATAGTGATAGATTATCTCAACATCTTCAGGGGAGACATCCGATCCCCTAATTATTCCAAACGATCCTGTAGACATTCTTTTACTTTATTATTTCTTTATTTATATAAATATAAAATTATTGTTTTTTTACTTTAAAATAACCACTTCCATAGATATCTAGTTCTCCTGTGCTATCAATTTCGCCCAACCTCAAATTTCTTTCCATCACTCCCTGTTTACCTCTTTCAATGAAAATATCTGAATAAATCTGAGGCTCATCAAGAAACCCTATCAGATGTTCATTTCTTGTTATCATTCCCTGGTATAATTCTTCATTGACGTAATTAGATGTTAGCCCTGTTATATGTGTATATCCATCAGAATAATCCATATAAAATAAACCATCTATGGTATAACCCGTATAATCGCCAGCATCGGTATGTCCTGTTGTTAATCCTGAATATATATAACCTCTACCATAATTTTTAAATTCGTCAATTCTACTTTTTCCTAAAGCTAAAAACGATATGGTTGATTCGTTAGTGTTTCCTGTTAATGTCGTGTAATCTTCCAAATAATCCTGTGTTACACCAGTTACTGGCGGATCATATGTATATGGAACAGTAAATGTTAATGTGCCCAAATCAGTTGGAAGAGTTGAACCAGTAATTGGAAGATATATGCTTCTCTTTAGTTTTTCTACTTTCCATGGAGAATCAACAGTAATTTCCACATCATATATTCCAGATCCACTATATAAATGTCCAGCATATGGTAAATTTGCGTCATATACGGTTGGCATAGATATAGTATCTCCTGAAGTTCCATCTCCCCACGAAATACTAAAAATAGAATCAATAAGAGTTTTTAACTTATTAGTATTTATTGTGTTAAACACAACAATCGAATTCGGAATAACTCCGCCTGCATATGTGAAATTACAAAATTGCTCAATCTGTTCCATAGTTCCATCAAACCCAACCATAATACCCATTTCATCTGCCGAGCATTCCAAAAATATTGGTATTTGATATGTTATACCACTCGTTGACCCTGACAATATTTCGTATCTATCTTTTTTCATATTCATTTTTTAAGGTGCTGAGCATGCCTCGGTACAAGTATTAAATGGTCCGTTTGATACTATAATTAAATCTGTGGTATTAATAGATTGATATGAATCTGGCCGTATTATATCTATCGACGGATCATTTACTTTATAATATTTTCCCAAGGTTAAAGAAACTGTTGTTTTTATATGGGCACCACCACCACGAGAAACACATATTACCCCATTACAATCATATAATGTGACTCCATATCCAGATGTTCCGCCAGTTCCGGATGTTCCGCCAGTTCCGGATGTTCCGCCAGTTCCGGATGTTCCGCCAGTTCCGGATGTTCCACTAGTTCCACTAGTTCCACTAGTTCCACTAGTTCCATATGCTCCAACAGAACTAGATGATACTGATGTGGAATAAAATCTAATGGGATCGGTACTACATCCAACTCTACCTTCTGTTGCTC
>Ga0315275_10000646_pt1 | contig 29074 bp, 30 predicted proteins | sample YL17G03_0_MG_FD_205557 | JGI IMG/M metagenome (GOLD analysis project Ga0315275, IMG submission 205557) | Sediment microbial communities from Yellowstone Lake, YNP, Wyoming, USA - YL17G03_0 | ecosystem: Environmental > Aquatic > Freshwater > Lake > Sediment | place: USA: Wyoming | collected...
CGCACCGAGCGCGATCGCCGAAGATCGGTAGCGGCTGTCACGCCCCTGGACGACCTCCGTCGTTGCCACCTGCGCGCCGCGCGCGCCTTCGCGGGCGATCCTCACGTGATCGAGGCGAGCGCCATCCCCGAGCACGACTTCACCGACCGCGTTCGTCAGCGTCGATCCGTCTCCCGAGGCCACGTACTGCTCGACGAGCGCCGCGCGGCTTTGCCGGCCGCAGACGACGAGCAGGCGCGGATACGCGACCACCTCGCCACGGCCACCGCTCGAGACGAACACCAGTTCGATCGGTCCCTCGAGCTCGATTCCATCGGGCACGAAGACGAAGGCTCCATCCTCGAGGAACGCCGTGGACAGCGCGGCAAAGCCATTCTGGTCGAAGGCGGCGTGCCGCGCCAGGTGATGCGCGACGACTTCGCCATCGCGGGCGAGAGCGGCGGCCAGGCTCTCGACGCGAACCCCCGCAGGCAATCGTCCGAGGTCCGAGGCGTCCGCCACGAAGCCGCCGTTCACGAAGACGAGGCGGCTCGTCGCCGCGTCGCCGACCAGGCTCGCACCGGCGATGCGTCGAGCACCGCGCCGTTCACGGCTCTCGAGCTCCGCGCGATAGGGAACGCTCACCAGCCGAGAGACGTTCGTGTATTTCCAGTCCTCCTCGCGCGTCGTCGGAAAGCCGATCTCCGCGAAGCGCGAGATCGCCGCCTCGCGCACCGCGGCGACCCACGGCGGCACCGGACGCTCGGCGCGCGCGACGAATCTCCGGAAATCGCCGATGAAATGGTCGGCGCCGCTCACGTTGCCGCTTCCTCGCGGAGCCAGTCGTAGCCCTTGGCCTCGAGCGCGAGCGCGAGATCCTTGCCGCCCGATTTCACGATCCGGCCCCGATAGAGCACGTGCACGTGATCCGGCGTGATGTAGTTGAGCAGCCGCTGGTAGTGCGTGACGAGAATCGTGGCGTTGTCGGGACGACGAAGCTTCTCGATTCCCGTCGCCACCACACGCAGCGCATCGATGTCGAGCCCCGAGTCGGTTTCGTCGAGGATCGCCAGCTTCGGCTCGAGCACCGCCATCTGCAGGATCTCGTTCCGCTTCTTCTCGCCGCCGGAGAACCCCTCGTTCACGGCGCGCGACATCATCGCTGAGTCCATATCGACGATCTTCAGCTTTTCCTTGAGGAGCGCCAGGAACTCCATGGCGTCGAGCTCCTCGAGCCCTCGGTACGCGCGGATCTCGTTCAGCCCCGCGCGCAGGAAGTATGCGTTTGCCACTCCCGGGATCTCGACCGGATACTGAAAGGCGAGAAAAATGCCCTCCCGCGCCCGTTTCTCGGCGGGCATCTCGAGCAGGTTCGTGCCGAGGTAGACGATCTCTCCCGCGGTCACCTCGTAGGCGGGATGCCCCGCGAGCACCTGCGCAAGCGTCGACTTACCCGAGCCGTTCGGGCCCATGACGGCGTGGACTTCGCCTTCGGCGACCGCGAGGTCGAGACCGCGGAGAATCGGCTTGCCGTCGATGCTCACGTGGAGATTGCGAATTTCGAGTAGCATTCGATTCCTTTCGGCTACCGACTACCGGCTACCGGCAAGGCCTTCCTGGAGTCTTTTGCGGTAGTCGGAAGGCGGTAGCCGGTAGCCGTTCCTTCACCCCACCGCTCCTTCGAGGCTCACGCCGAGCAGCTTCTGCGCCTCGACGGCGAATTCCATCGGCAGGTTCTTGAAGACTTCTTTGCAGAAGCCGTTGACGATCATGTTGACCGCGTTCTCGCTCGAGAGGCCGCGGCTCCGGCAGTAGAAGAGCTGATCCTCGCTGATCTTCGACGTCGACGCCTCGTGCTCGACCGAAGCGGTCGGATTTCGCACCTCGAGGTACGGAAAGGTGTGCGCGCCGCACTTGTCGCCGAGCAGCAGCGAGTCGCACTGCGAGTAGTTGCGGGCGTTCCTCGCGCCGGGCAGCATCTTCACCAGGCCGCGATAGGTGTTCTGGCCGTGCCCCGCCGAGATCCCCTTGGAGATGATCGTGCTCCGCGTGTTGCGCCCCATGTGGATCATCTTCGTACCCGTGTCGGCCTGCTGGAAGTTGTTGGTGAGCGCCACCGAGTAGAACTCACCGACCGAGTCCTCGCCCTGGAGGATCACCGAGGGATACTTCCAGGTGATCGCCGAGCCGGTCTCGACCTGCGTCCAGCTGATCTTCGAGCGACGGCCGCGGCAGGCGCCGCGCTTGGTGACGAAGTTGTAGATGCCGCCCTTCCCTTCCCGGTCGCCGGGGTACCAGTTCTGCACGGTCGAGTACTTGATCTCCGCGCCTTCGAGCGCCACGAGCTCGACCACCGCGGCGTGCAGCTGATTCGTGTCGCGCATCGGCGCCGTGCAACCCTCGAGGTAGCTCACGTAGGCTCCTTCGTCCGCGACGATCAGCGTGCGCTCGAACTGACCCGTGTCCGCCGCGTTGATCCGGAAGTAGGTCGAGAGCTCCATCGGACAGCGCAAGCCCTTCGGCACGTAACAGAACGAGCCATCGCTGAAGACCGCCGAGTTCAGCGTCGCGTAGAAGTTGTCCGTGTAGGGAACCACCGAGCCGAGATACTTCTGCACCAGCTCCGGATGGTTCCTCACCGCCTCGGAGAACGAGCAGAAGATCACTCCCTTCTCGGCGAGCTTTTCCTTGAACGTCGTCGCCACCGAGATGCTGTCGAAAACCGCGTCCACGGCGACCCCGCTCATGCGCTTCTGCTCGTCGAGCGGGATGCCGAGCTTCTCGAAGGTCCGGCGCAGCTCGGGATCGACCTCGTCGAGGCTGCCGAGCTGCTGCTTCGGCTTCGGCGCGGAATAGTAGATGATGTTTTGATAGTCGATCGGCGCGTGATGGACGTTTGCCCACTTCGGCTCGCCTGCTCCGCGCTCGAGCGTCTGCCAGTGGCGCAGCGCCTTGAGCCGCCACTCGAGCATGAACTCCGGCTCGTTCTTCTTCGCCGAGATCAGCCGGACGATGTCCTCGCTGAGTCCACGCGGCGCGACGTCGGCTTCGATGTCGGTGACGAAGCCCCACTGGTATTCGCGGCGGGCGAGATCGGCGAGCGGATTCGGAGCAGATGCCATGAGCGTCTCCAACGGTTAGGATCCTGCTCGCGCCTCGGCGCGCGAGCCCCGCGACGCGAGCAGGATGGGCAGAGCCGGGCGCGGCGAGGCCATCTCCGCGAGCGTGACCCCGCTGAGCGCGTCGAGCACGGCGCGGTTGATACGCTGCCAGTTCGTGTTCACCGGGCAGAGCGACTCGATGCCGCATCGGTCCGCGCCGTGGGTGCTACACTCGGTGAGCGCGATCGGCCCCTCGAGAGCGCTGATGATGTCGGCCACCGTGATTTCTAGCGGGGAACGGGCGAGGCTGAATCCACCCTTGGCGCCGCGGTGCGGCACCAGAAGCCCGTCGCGAGCGAGAATCTTCAGGATCTTGCTCACGGTCGGTAGCGGCAGGTGCGCCGCCGCCGCGATCTCCGGCGCGTTGCGCGTCATCCGCTCGGGATGGCGTGCGAAGTGTGTGAGCAGCACGATCCCGTAATCGGTTAGTCTGGTTATGCGGATCACGTCGCAGCCTCGTCTTAAAGAGTACCTAGGCGGTACTGTTTCGAATACTATATTCTCGTCGTGACTTGTCAACCTGCGCCGGCCCGACTAGACGACCGCGATGGCCAACGGACCCTCGGACGCGCATTCGGCCCTCCGGCTGAAGATTCTTCAGGTCGGCGAGCCCGTGTTGCGGGTGGGGGCGCGGGATCTCTCAGCCGATGAGATCCGCAGCCCGAGAATCCAGGATCTGATCGAGCGGATGCGCGACACCATGCGCGACGCTCCGGGCGTCGGCCTCGCGGCGCCGCAAATCGGTGAGTCGTTGCAACTCGCCGTCGTCGAGGACTGCGCCGAGTACGTGCACGGCGCCGATCCCGCGTGGATCGCGGAGCGCGAGCGCGCGCTCGTTCCGTTCTGCGTTCTCATCAACCCGAGGCTCTCCGTCACCGCCGAAGAGCGGGTGGAATTCTTCGAGGGATGCCTCAGCGTCGCCGGGTTCACTGCGCTCGTGGCTCGCGCCCGAGCCGTGCGCGTGGAGTGCCTGAACGAGCGTGCCGAGCCCGTGGTGATCGAGGCGCGCGGCTGGCACGCCCGGATCCTTCAGCACGAGATCGACCACTTAAACGGCTGCCTCTACATCGACCGCATGAAGCGACGCTCCTTCATGACCACGACGAACCATGCCCGTTATTGGAAGGAGCAGTCGATCGAATCGATCCGCGCCGCCCTCGGCCTCGACGGGCAATAGAAGAAGCAGTCGTGAATCCCTCTCCCCGGCCACGGGGAGAGGGCAAGGCCTCAATTCGCTCCGCGAAGCCGCGCCGACGTCCCAAAGGACCCGCGAGCGGCCCGAGGCGGCGGAGCCGGCGCGGGCCGCAACGGCGGAACCGCCGCGGGGGCGAAGTGGTCGAGGACGAGGCCACCGGCCGCACCGTCGTGCGGACCCTGACGGCGGCGGTTTCGGACGTGATCGCGGGCGCAAGGCTCACCAAAGCGGCACGGGGGAATCGTGCTGGTGATGAACCAAAATGGCTCGAAAGCGTAACTATCCACCTGGCTGGCGGCGATCTCCGCCATCCGCGCTTCCCGCGCCTCGTCGGCCTGTCGCTCCGCCTCGCGCGCCGCCTCGCGGCGACGGATGATCTCACGACCATCGGCGGCCGCCTGCGAGAGGCTGGCAGCGTCGGACGAGACGACCGTCGCGGGCGGCGCAGGTGTATCCGGATAGGTATCGACGAGCGTGCTTCCCTGGGGAGGGCGATCGCCGAAATACAAGGATCCCTCAAGCGTCCGCCACTTCTGAATCGTATCCGCCGCGGCCACCGCCGCGACGGCGATCAACCCGAGCGTCACGCTCGTCACCAGCCGGCTCACGCCCCGAGCGTGCGTCCGCCGTCAACCGGAGTCAAGCCGAAGCCCGGCGCCTCGTGAAGTCGAGAACTAATTCGACCGACGATTCAGGCTCTTCGACGAAGCGCACGTGGGCCGTGGGGCGCACCTCTGCGAACTTGGAGGCGGAAATGCGATCGGCACCAGCGGCTGACCGCGGTTCTGCTCTTCGTAGTGGATGTCGATCCCGTCTGCGTGGAGCGTCGGCATTCAGGACTCTTCGCTCTCCCCTTCTGGGAGCGCCGGTCGGAGAACGCGCGCCGATCGGTCGATCGCGTCGAGCACGGGGATCTCGTCGGCCGTCTCCGCCCCTTGATCCTTCAAGCGGCGGGCGGTGACGAGCACTCGGCGCTCGATCGACCCAACGGCGTCGTTGTAGGCCGACACCGCCCTGTCGAGCTGGCCGCCGAGCCGTACGAAGTGCTCCGCCATGGAACGAAGCCGGTCGTAGAGCTCCCGGCCGAGCTCGCTGATCGCCTGAGCGTTCTCCGCGAGCTGCTCATGGCGCCAGCCGTACGCGACAGCCCGCAGCAGCGCGATGAGCGTCGTCGGACTCGCGGGGATGACGCGCTTGTCGACGCCGAACTCGATGAGCTCGGGATCGTGCTGCAGCGCCGCGGCGAAGAAGGTCTCGCCCGGCAAGAACATGACGACGAACTCGGGCGCCGGCTCGAACTGGGCGGAATAGGCTTTGGTGCCGAGCTTCGTCATGTGGTCGCGGACCTGGCGCGCGTGGTCGCGGAGCATCACCTCGCACAGCGCCTCGTCGTTCGCCTCGAAGGCCTCCAGGTAGGCGCCGAGGGGCGCCTTGGCGTCGACGATGATGTTTCGACCGCCGGGCAGCTTGACGAGAAGGTCGGGGCGCAGGCGCCCGTCCTCCGTCGTCACGCTCTGCTGCTCGTAGAAGTCGCAGTGATCGAGCATACCCGCGAGCTCGACGACCCGCTTCAGCTGAATCTCTCCCCAGCGCCCGCGCACGGCGGGCGTGCGCAAGGCGCGCACGAGCTTCGCCGTCTCCGAGTGCAGCTGCTGCTGGGTCTGCGCGAGCGACTTCACTTGCTCGCTGAGCGACGCATACGCCCCCAGGCGCTCTCGTTCGACGGCCTGGAGCTTCGAATCGACCTTGTCGAGCGACTCGCGAACCGGCTTGACGAGCTCGCCGATCGCCTGCCGGCGGCCCTCGAGGTCGGCGACGGCGCTCTTCTGGAATTCGCCGAGCGACGTCCTGGCGAGATCGAGAAACGACTGATTGTTTTGGCGAAGGGCCTCGGCCGAAAGGCTCTGGAAGGCTTCGCGAAGCTTCGTCTCGGCGTCCGCAAGCAGCGCGAGCTTCTCAACACCCGTTCGCCGCTCGTGCTCGAGCTCGGCGGAAAGCCGTTCCTTGGCGGCGGCGAGCTCGGTGATTCTCCCCTGCGCTTCGGCGCACTCGGTCTCGAGCGCGGCGGCGCGTGCCGAGCGCTCCTCGAGCCGCACACGAAGCTCGGTGATCGCCGCGGGCCCGGCGCCCGATCCGGCCGCGCGCAGCGCCAGCCCGACGAGCACCGCCGCCACGGCTCCGAGCGCGAGCGCCAGGGTCAGTGACAGAGGATCCACGGCACTCTCTTAGCGCTTCGACGGCCGCTCGCTCAACGTCGACGGTGGCAGCCTGTTCGAAGTGTCGTTACGGGTTGCGAGCAGATCGACCTCGTGACGCTTCACCTTTCCCGACGCCGTGCGTGGCAGCGAGTCAACGAAGCGAATCGTCCGGGGGAGCTTGAAGCGTGCCAGCCGAGCCGCGCACCACTCCCGAAGCTCACCGCTGTCGAGATGACGCCCCGCTCGTAGCACCACCGCCGCGCCGACATGCTGTCCCCACTCCGGATCCGCCACGGCATAGACCGCGGCCTCGCTCACGTCCGGATGGCCGAGCAGCACGGCCTCGATCTCCGTGGGATAGACATTCTCTCCGCCACTGACGATGAGATCGCTCCGCCGATCGTGAACGTGCAGACGCCCGGACGCGTCGAGCCGGCCGACGTCCCCCGTGTGCAACCATCCGCCCCGGAGCGCGCGCTCGGTCTCCTCGCTGCGACCGAGGTAGCCCGCCATCACCGTCGGTCCCGCGACCAGAATCTCGCCATCGCCGTGCACGTCGGGATCGGCGATCGCCACGCGCGTCCCCGCCAACGGTCGCCCCGCGCTTCCCGCCGCACCGCGATCCCCTCCGAGGGGCTCGGTCGTGACCTGCGAAGCCGCCTCGGTGAGGCCGTAGGTCGCGAGCGCCGGGATGCCGAGCGCCCGAGCCCGCTCCAAGAGCTCCGCCGGAGTCGCCCCGCCGCCGACCAGGACCGCCCGGAGCGATCGCGGGTACCGCCTGCCTGCCGAATGGTCGAGCAGGCGCCGGAGCGTCGTCGCCACGAGCGAGAGCAGCGTGATCCCTTGCTCGTGAATCGCGCGCTCAACCCGCCCCGCGTCGAAGCCGCGGTGGAGCACGACGGCGCTGCCGTCGATCACGCTGCGCAGCAGAATCGACAGCCCGCCCACGTGATGGAGTGGCAGCACGGCGAGCCAGCGATCGCCGGGACGCAGAGCGAGATTGGCGCGCGAGGCCGATGCGGACGCGAAGTGATTGGCATGCGTCAGCATCGCTCCCTTCGCCTTGCCGGTGGTGCCCGAGGTGTAGACGATCGTGCAAATCGAATGCGCGTCGAGGCGCGGCTCGGGCAGCTCGCATGAGGGAGAGACGCGATCGATCCCGGCTCCCGCCTCGATCATGCGAGTCCCCGAACGCCGCGGCGCTACCTCCGAGGCGAGCGCCGCCGATTGCGGATCGACGATCAGGAGCCTCGGCCGACAATCGTCGAGGAGCGCGAGGATCTCGGCCGTCGTCAGCCGAGTGTTGAGTGGCACGAGAGCCGCGCCCAAGCGTTGCACGGCATGAACCAGCTCGACGAAGCGCACCGAGGAGCCGACGAGAGCCGCCACGCGATCCTCCGGCTCGACGCCGAGGGTCCGCAGCCGGCGGGCGACGGCTTCGGAGCGAGCGGCGAGCTCGGCGAAGGAGATCTCCTCGCCGTCGCAGCGAATCGCGAGCGCACGCGGATCGCTCCGGGCACGTGCGAAGAGCCAGGGAATCGCCGGGTCGAGGAGCGGCTCAGACATGCCAATCGAGGCTCCTCTCGAAGCCTGGATCGAGGGTGACACCGAGACCCGGACCGCTCGGCACGATCGCCGCGCCGGTCGGGCCGCCGCCGTCCACGTCCTCGGCGAGCAGCCGGGCGCCGCCAAGACCGACTTCCGCAATCGACAGCGCGCACGCCACGTGCGCCACGGCGCTCCGGCCGATTGCGGTGTCGATCGAGTCGGTGAGAGCGACGCGGAGGCCGGCGGCCCGCGCTCGGCCGGCCATCGTCATCAGCGAGCGCGGACCGCCGAGCCGGGCGAGCTTCAGCACCACGACGTCGGCAGCACGCGCTGCGGCGACGCGATCCAAGTCTTCGAGGTCCCGAAGCGACTCGTCCACGGCAATCGGCACGCCGGTCGCCGCCCGCAGCCGGGCGAGCTCGCCGAGATCGTCGGAACGCAGCGGCTCTTCGACGAACGCGGGCGCGAATGGCGCGAACGCCTCGAGGGCCGCGCGCGCTTCGTCGAAGCCCCAGGCGCGGTTGGCGTCGAGCGTGATCGCCACGGCCGGCCCCGCCTGCCGGCGAACCTGCTCGACCCGCCGGAGATCCTCGCTCCGCGAGCCGCCTACCTTGAGCTTGAGTGAGCGCACGCCCTCTTCCAGCGCCCGCTCGACCTCCTGCGCGAGGCCCTCGAGACCGGGCTCGACGAGCAGCGCGCTCTGGCGAATCGGCTGTGGCGTCCCTCCACCGAGCCGGGCGGCCGCGGATACGCCCGAGGCGCGGGCGTCGAGATCCAGAAGGGCGGTCTCCAGAGCGCACGCCGCGGCGCGCGAAGCATCCGATGCGAGCGCGCCGGCGGAGCGCGATCGCGCGCGGCGAACGATCTCGCGGAGCGACCGCTCGGTCTCCTCGAGCCGCTCTCCGCCGAGCCAGAACGCCGGGCTCGCCTCCCCGACGCCGACCCGCCCGCCCTCTGCGTGGAGGCGCAGCAAGAATCCCGCGCGCCGCGAGACCGAGCCTTGCGCGGTCACCAGCGGACGGCGAAGCGGCAGCGAGAACGGCGCGAACTCCGCGCGAACGACGTTCATGCGAGACCGATCGCCAGCAGCACGCCGAACACCAGATGCAGGCGCGCGGTTCCGGCGAGGCTCCGGTTGAGCTCCGCTCCCGTGCGCCACGGGAGCGCACGGGCTTCGACGAAGGCGAGCGGCAGCGCGCCGAGCGTCAGCAGCACGCGTGGTCCGGCGAGCCGCGACAGAAGCAGCGCGCAGAGAAACGCGACCGCGACGAGCAGCAGGTATTCGCCGCGCGTCGCCGCGGCGCCGAGCCGCACCGCGAGCGTCCGCTTGCCGGCGCGGGCATCGGTCGGGATGTCGCGGAGGTTGTTGATCACCAGGATCGCCGTCGCCAGGCAGGCCACGGGCAGCGAGGCGAAGAGCGCGAGCGTCGAGGCCTCGCCCGTCTGTAGCCAGACGGTGCCGTTGACGGCGATTACGCCGAAGAAGAGGAAGACGAACACCTCGCCGAGCCCATGGGAGGCGAGTGGCCACGGCCCGCCGGTGTAGGCGAGCGCGGACATCAGCGACAGCAAGCCGATCGTCAGGATCGGCCAGCCGCCGATCTCCACCAGATAGACGCCGACGACGCCGGCGAGCGCGAGGACCGTGAGTGCCGCACGCCGCACGGCCGCTGGCTCGGCGAGACCGGCTTGAGTGATGCGAGGGGGTCCGAGCCGATCCGGCGTGTCGGCGCCGTTCACGAAGTCGTAGTAGTCGTTCGCGAGGTTCGTGCCGACCTGGATGAGCAGCGCCGCGGCCAGCGTGGCAGCGGCCGTCAGCCAGTCCATCGGGTGCTCCCGCATCGCCACCGCGAGACCGACGGCCACGGGAGCGAGCGCCGCAGAGAGCGTCCGCGGGCGGGCGGCGGCGAGCCACGTTACGAGTGGAGTCGGCACGGCGCAGAGCGCTTCAGGGAAGTCTTGGAAACCGCTGGAAGTCGGGATCTCGCTTCTCGAGAAACGCGTTCCGTCCCTCCTGCCCCTCTTCGGTCATGTAAAAGAGCAACGTGGCGTTGCCGGCGAGCTCCTGGATGCCGGCCATGCCGTCGAGCTCGGCGTTGAACGCCGATTTCAAGCAGCGGAGCGCCATCGGACTCTGCGCGAGAATTTCGCGGCACCAGCCCACCGTCGTCTCTTCGAGCTCCGCGAGCGGAACGACCTCGTTCACCAGGCCCATGGCCAACGCCTTGCGCGCATCGTACCGGCGGCAGAGGTACCACACCTCGCGCGCCTTCTTCTGGCCGACGAGGCGCGCGAGCTGACCCGCGCCGAACCCCCCGTCGAAGCTGCCGACGCGCGGGCCGGTTTGACCGAACACCGCATTGTCGGCGGCGATCGTCAGGTCGCAGACGACGTGGAGCACGTGGCCGCCACCGATCGCATAGCCGGCGACCATGGCAATCACCGGCTTCGGCAGGCTGCGGATCGCCTTCTGCAGATCGAGGACGTTCAGCCGCGGCACGCCATCCCCGCCGACGTATCCCGCTTCGCCCCGCACGCGTTGATCGCCACCGCTGCAAAAGGCCTCGCCGCCCTCGCCCGTCAGGATCACCACACCGACGGAAGAGTCCTCGCGCGCACGCGCGAACGCGTCGATCAGCTCCGTCACCGTCTGCGGCCGGAAGGCATTGCGCACCTCCGGGCGGTTGATCGCGATCCGAGCGATCCCTTCGGCACGCCGAAAGGTGATGTCCTCGTACTCACGAACCGTTTCCCAGCGCATCGATTGTCCTCCTTTGCCGAATCGCCCGCGCTCAGGAACTGCGCGACGATCGCGCCGTACCGCTGCGGGCGTTCGAGGTGTGGCGCGTGCCCTGCGGCGGGCACAATCTCGAGCCGCGCGGCGGGCAGGCGGCTCTGCATCCAGGCGCCGATCGCGCGGAACTTGTCGTCGCGGCTGCCGACCACGATCGTCACCGGGAGCGAGAGCTCGCTCAGCCGGTTGCCGAGCCAGGGCTGGCTCCCGGTGCCGAGCGCGCGTAGGCACGCGGCGAGGCCACGCGGCGAGCAGGCGAGCCGCTGGCGGCGAAGGTTTGCGCGAACGGCATCGGGCAGCCGCGCGAAGGTTGCGAAGAGCGGCATCCGCTCCCAGGACCGGACGAAGCTCGAGATGCCTTCGCGGTCGAGCAGACGGGCGAGGCCCTCGTCGGCGTCTCGCCGCACGGCGCGCTCCTCCGCCTCCGCGAGACCCGGGGACGCGCTCTCCAGGAGAAGGCGCTCGACGCGCTGCGGATGCGCGAGCGCAAGCCCGAGCGCGAGCCGTCCGCCCATCGAGTAACCGACCAGCGAGAACCGCTCGACCGCGATCGCCTGAAGCGCTCGGACGACGAGATCGGCGGCGCGCCAGAGCGAGTCGGCGTGCCGGTCGCGCGCGGCCGGCGTGCCGCCGTGCCCGGGAAGGTCGATCGCCACCACGTGGTATCGTCCCCGCAACTCCCGGCGGAGCGTCCGCCAGCTGTTCTTGCTGCCGGTGAAGCCGTGGAGAAGGACGACGGCAGGAGCGCCGCTCGCCCCTTCGTCCGCGAGCTCGACGGTGCGGCCGCGGACCCGAAGCCGCCGGATCACGCCGCGTGCTCCCGGCGACGCCGCAAACGCGCGAGCGCCGCCGCGATCGTCCGCTCGCGGAGCGTGTGGTTCCGCGCACGGTCACTCGCGAGCTCGACCACGGAGAGTCCGCGCGAGCCGAGCGCCGCGTCGATCGCGGCCGCGAATCCCCCCCATGAGGCGACCCGCACGTGACGCCCCCCGCACATGCGGACCACCGGCTCCAGCTCGAGCCCGTGCGGGGTCCCGAAGAGCGCCTCGAAGGGACGGTCGAGCCGAGCCTGCGGCAAGAACGAAAAGATGCCGCCGCCGTCGTTATGAACCGCGACGATGAGGAGCGGGACCGCGTAGCGCGCGGCGATCTGCAGCGCGCCGAGGTCGTGGAGGAAGCTCAGGTCGCCGACCACGAGGACGGTCGGCTCGCGTCGCGCCGCCGCCGCCCCGAGCGCGCTGGACATCACGCCGTCGATGCCGCTCGCGCCGCGATTGCCGCAAAAGCGAAGCGCGCGATCGCTCGAGCCGAGAAAGGTGTCGGCGTCACGCACGGGCATGCTGTTGCCCAGCACCACGAGGCTTTCCCCCGGCAGGCGGTCGCAAAGCAGCGGGAAGAGCTTTCCCTCGAGCACCTCGTCGACGGCCGCGACCTCGTCGTCGAGCGCGGCCCTCAACGCCGCGGAGCTCTCGAGCCAATCGTCGAGCCAGGGAGAGGTCGCCGGCCGCGCCGGGAGCCGCGCGGCGAGCGCCGCACAGAGCTCCTGCGGAGCGGCGCGCACGACGTCGGTCGCGCGGTGAAGCGGGTCGGGCCAGCTGCCGGGCGCCGCCACCATCACATGGCAGCCGCGGGGCGCCTCTCCGAGGAATTGCGCGAGCGGCTTGGAGGCGGGAAGCGAGCCGATCTGCAGGATCGCGTCGGGAGCGTGCGCCGCCGCGAACTCGCGGTCGCGCAGCAAGACGTCGTAGCTATCGGCGAGCGCGGAGCGATCGTGCGGGCCGAAGCGGAGCCCCGAGAGCGGGTCCGCGAGAATCGGCCAGCGGAGAGCCCGCGCGAGGAGCGCGATCTCACCGGCCGCCGCAGCGTCGGTGCCGGGGCCGCCGACGATCAGCCCGCGCTCTCGTTCCTCGAGCGTCCGCGCCAGCCGCTCGAGCGTCTGCGGCGCCGTCACGGCACGCGCCGCGTGCACGGTCGTGAACGGTCGAGCCTCCGCGGCGCCCCGCTCCACGGCGACGATCGCGACTTCCTCTTCCACGTCGAGGAGCGGCTCGCGCATCGGCAGGTTGAGATGGACGGGACCGCCCGGCCACTCCAGCGCCGCCGCGAACGCGCGGCACGCCAGCGTGCGGTAGAGACGATCCAGATCGACGCCCACGGTCGGAGCCGGCACGTCGAAGCTCCAGCGCACGTGTCCGGCGAACAGGCTCGCCTGAGCGATCGTCTGCGGCGCGCCGCAGTCGCGAAGCTCCGGCGGCCGATCGGCGGTCAGCACGATCAGCGGGACCCGGGCGAGCGACGCTTCGACGATCGCCGGGAGATAGTTCGCCGCCGCCGTCCCCGACGTGCAGAGCAGCACCACCGGTCGGCGCTCCTCGCGGGCAAGCCCGAGAGCAAAGAAGCCGCTCGATCGCTCGTCGGTGACGACGAACACTCGGATACCGGGAGCGGCGTCGAGGGCGAGCGCCAGCGGGGTCGATCGCGAACCCGGCGAGATGCAGGCGCTGACGACCCCCGAGCGCTCGAGCTCCTCGGCGATCGCCTGCCCCATGCGGCGGTTCGGGTTACGCAGCGTGCTCATCGGCGGTGGCACCGAGCGTCTCGAAGAGAGCGCTCATCTTGGCCTCGGTCTCGGAGAACTCGGCTTCGGCGCTCGATCCACTGACGATTCCGGCACCCGCCCACACGGTGGCCGCGGCGCCATCGATGAGAACCGAGCGGAGCGCGACGGCGACCTCACCCGCGCCATTTTCCGCCATCCAACCGACCGCGCCGCTGAACCATCCCCGTCCCGGTTCTTGCTGCTCGATCAGGCGACGGGCGGCGTCGCGCGGCACGCCGCACACGGCGGGCGTGGGATGAAGAAGCCCCGCCAGGTCGAGGACGGTGAGGCGCTCCGCGAGCCGGCCGGTGATCGGCGTCGTGAGATGCTGCGCTTCGGGGAGGCGTAGCAACGTCGCGTGCTCGCCGACTCGCAACGAGGTGCTGACCGGGGCGAGGGATTCGCGCACCGCGGTGACCACCAGCTCGTGCTCGCGGCGATTCTTCGGACAGGCGAGCAGCGCTTCGCCCAGCCGCTCGTCCTCGCCACGACGGCGCCCGCGCGGCGCCGAGCCGGCGAGCGCGCCCGCGATGAAGCGGTCGCCGTCGAGCGCAACGAGCCGCTCGGGGCTCGATCCGACGAAGCTCGTCTCCCGTCCGCCGATCCAGAAGTTGAAGCACGATGGGCGGCGGCGGCGCGCCGCGCGGAGGATCGCCACGGGCTCCGCGGCCGGGTCGAGATGCATCACGCGGCGGCGGGCGAGCACCACCTTGTCCAGCCCGCCCGCGGCGATCCGCGCGCAGGCGGCTTCGACCCGCTCGCCCCAGCGACGCCGCTCGTCCGGATCGGGGCGAAAGCGCGTCGCCGATCGCACACCGTCCGCAGCGGCGTCAGACGCCGCTTGGGTCGCTCTGCACAAGCGCCGCTCGATGTCACGCTCCGCTCCGTCTCGCCAGATCCGCGTCAGTCGACATTCCCCGCCGCGCCGAACCCAGAGCAGCTCCGGGATCCACAGCCGGGCGGACGGGAACTCCCGCCACTCCGGCTCGAGACAATCCGCGTCCGAGAACCCGAAGCCGCCGAGCACGAGCGGGCCGAAACGCGGATCGGTCGATCGCGGCAGCCGCGCGAGCGCTTCGATCGCCGCCCGCGACGCCTCGCCGAATCGCTCCGCGCCCGACGTGCGGATTTCCCAAGCGGCGCCGAGCGCGAGCAGCGCGAGCCCTTCGACCGGCTTTTCCAAATGGAAGATCGGCGTTTCGGGAGTCGCGCCGGCGAGTGCCAGGAGCTCCGCGGGCCGGAGCTTCGAGCGCTCCTGCGCGCTGTGGAGCCAATCACGCACCGTCGTCCTCTCGCTCTCGGCTGCGTCGAGCCGTCACGAGCTGGGCCACGCCGCCCGACAGTCGACGTTTCTCGATCGACCGAAAGCCCGCGGCTTCGAGCATCTCGCGGAGCGCCCGCTCTGCCGGCAAGTACGCCACCGAGGCCGGCAGGTAGGAGTAGGCGTCGCCGTCGGAGAGAAGCCGGCCGAGGAGCGGGACGACGTGGTGGAAGTAGAGCCGATGACCGCAGCGAAGGAACCGGCTCCCGGGCGTGTCGACCTCGAGCAGCGCCAACCGCCCGTCCGGCTTCAGGACGCGTGCGGCCTCCGCGAGCGCGATGGCCACATCCGCGAAGTTCCGCAGCGCGAAGCCCGAGACCACGGCGTCGCAGCAGGCATCGGCGAGCGGCAAACAAAGCGCGTCGCCCCGTACCAGCACACAGGCGATGCGGCGTTCGCGCGCCTCGCGCAGCATGCCTGCCGACAGGTCGAAGCCGATCACCCGCGCCCCCGCGCGCGCACCCTCGAGCGCCAGATCGCCGGTGCCGCATGCGAGATCGATCAGACGATCGCGCGGAGAGATCTGCAACGCGGCAATCGTGGTCCGCCGCCAGGCCCGGTCGATGCCGAACGTCATCAGCCGGTTCATGAGGTCGTAGCGATGCGCGATGCGATCGAACATCGCCTCGACTCGGGCTTGCTTCTCGCCCGCTCGTGGAAGCGGAGCGCTCACCAGCGAAACCCGAGCCGCGTGCGGGCGGACACCTCGACGGCCACCTGCAGGGCGTCGCGGTCGCCCTTCTTCTTCAGTCGCTTCAGCGCCCGGTTGATCAGCAGGCGTTGGAAGTGGTGGGCGATGAGGGCGGTCACCAGCGGCAGAATCTCCTTGAACCCGCGAGCGACGTCCTCCGGATTCTCGTGCGCTCCGTTGCGCTTGCGGACGTGCGCGTCGAAGAGCTCGATCGCCTCGTCGACCGAGCGGCGGGTTGCGCGGTGATGTCGCACCGCCAGCGTCAGGAGCCGCGTGAGCGGGAAGCCGTATCCGAGGAGCTTGAGCGCGCCACGCGCTGCCTTGAGGTCGGACTCGGTGTAGCGCGTGGAGCCGTCTTCCTGCTCCTGCGCTTCGGCCAACCCGGCCTTCTCGATCGACAGCAACAGGGATTGGGGAACGCCGATCTCCGCCGCTAGCTCGGCGCGCGAGTACGAGGGCTCGGCCGCCTCTTCCTCGATCGCCGTGAGCAACGCTTGGTCCGATTCGAGCTCTGCGCCGCCGCGCTTGAGCAGCATGCCGATCACCTTGAGCGACAGGCCGCGCTTCGACATCGAGCGGATCAGCCGCAACCGATCGAGATGAGCGGCCTCGTAGACGGCGCTGCGCCCCTCGTGCTGCGGCGGATGCAGCAGACCGAGGCTCTGATAGTAGCGGACGGTATCGACCGGAACCCCGGAAGCCAGTATGAACTCCGGCAGTGAATACCTCATGAGTGACTACTCTTAGAGTAAATACTCGAAGAATTCTAGCGGCGATTCCGAAGCCAGTTTCTCGGCAAAAGACCACTTGCGTCGTGACGCGCTTCATGACTGCCTAGAGACGACCAGTTCCGCGAGGCGATGGAGCCATGACGGCATCGAAGACCGCAAAACCAACCGACCTCTTCGACCTGACGGGCAGAGTCGCGCTCATCACCGGAGGCAGCCGTGGCCTCGGCCGCGAGATGGCCCTCGCCTTCGCCGAGCTCGGCGCCGACGTCGTGATCGCCAGCCGCAAACAAGACAGTTGCGACGCCGCCGCCGCGGAGATCGCCAAGGCGACCGGCAGGCGCGTGATCGGCCGGGCATGCCACGTCGGGCGGTGGAAGGATCTCGACGCGCTCGCCGATGCCGCCTACGCGCACTTCGGCAAGGTCGACATCCTGGTCAACAACGCCGGCATGTCCCCGGTCTATCCGAGCGTGGACGCGGTCAGCGAAGAGCTCTGGAACAAGGTGCTCGACGTGAATCTCAAGGGGCCTTTTCGCCTCACCGCGCTGGTCGGCAGCCGCATGGCTCGCGGCGACGGCGGATCGATCATCAACATCAGCAGCGGTGCGGCGAAGCGGCCGACGCCGGACGTCATTCCCTACGCCGCCGCCAAGGCCGGGCTCGAGGCGATGACCGTCGGATTCGCGCACGCCCTTGCGCCCAAGGTGCGAGTGAACGCCATCCAAGCCGGCCCGTTCTTCACCGACATCAGCAAGGCGTGGGACATGGAGGCCTTCGAGCGCCGGGCGAAATCGGCAATCGCCCTGCAGCGCGGCGGTGAGCCGGGGGAGATCGTCGGGGCCGCGGTCTACCTAGCGAGCCGAGCTTCGAGCTTCACGACCGGGGCCGTCATCGCGGTCGACGGCGGCTCTGCCTGAATCCAAGGAGCCGGACCGCATGGCCATCGACTTCAGGCTGCGCCCCGCGCTGGAAGCTTGGACCTGGATGGAGCGGTCGATGATGCGGCCGAGCATGTTGGCGACGCTCGGCTGTTGCACCGACTCGCCGTTCGCCCACACGGTCCCGCACGCCCGATGGGCCCGGTTCGCCGACGGCCCGGACGAAGTTCACCCGATGCGCATCGCGCAGCGGACGATCGCCGCCTACAAGCAGGACGGCAGCACGCGGCGCGCGACCGTCGAACTGCCGGTCTAACCCGAGGATTCGCCATGGCGAGACTCAGCAAGCTCGATCGCTCGATCCGCGACCGGATCGCGTGCGTGACCGGAGCGGCAAGCGGCATCGGCCGCGCCACAGCCTACCTCTTCGCCGACGAAGGCGCGCGGGTCGCGGTCGTCGATCGCGACGCCGACGGCGTCGACGCCGTCGTGGGTGCGATCGTCGCGGCGGGGGCGGAGGCGGCGGGCTTCGTCGTCGATCTCGGCGACGCCGCCCAGTGCGGCACCCTCGCCCGCGACGTCGTCGCGCGCTTCGGCGGCCTCGACATCCTCGTCAACAACGCCGGGGTGAGCGTTCCCGTGGCAATCGACGACGAGGGTTGGACGAGCGCCTGGGAGCACACGTTCGCCGTGAATCTCACCGCACCGGCGCGGCTGGTACGCGGCTTTCTGCCTTGGCTCAAGGCGAAGGGTGGAGGCCGCGTGGTCAACATCGCGTCCACGGAGGGCCTCGGCGCGAGCTACGCCATGACTCCCTATACGGCGAGCAAGCACGGCGTGATCGGCCTGACGCGATCGCTCGCCGTGGAGCTCGCGCACCAAGGCGTGACCGTGAACTGCGTCTGCCCCGGGCCGATCAACACCGGGATGACAGCGGTGATTCCCGACGAAGCCAAGCGGCGCTTCGCGCGGCGAAAGGTGCCTCTCGAGCGCTATGCCGACCCCGAGGAGCTCGCGCAGGGGATCCTCTCGCTCGTGCTGCCGGCGGCCTCCTACATCAATGGCGCGGTGCTGGTGATCGACGGCGGCATGATGGCGAAGAACGACCTCGGATCGCGGAAGCTCTTCTAGGGGGGACGTCCCCTCGCTCCGCTGGTAACCCCGCGGGAATTGTCGCAGACGCTCACGGCGACCGGGCCGCTCGGGAGAGCTCGATGTCGTTCAATTAGAGGAGCCCGGTGCCCGCCGGCTTCTCCTTGGCAACCATCGTCCAGCGATCGTCCTCGCGGATGATCCAGTGGTCGCTGGCGTCGGTGAATTGGCCGCGGGTGTCCATCTCGGCACGGAACACGTCGAGCTCGCGCTCCGTCGGCGCGTCGAGCGTTCCGATCGCGTCGGCGAGCACCGGGGTGAACGACATCTCGCCGAGCACCTGATCCAGCGTCACGAACGGGGCGATCGCGCGCAGGCGCAGCCGATGCGTGCTCTCGTCGAAGTCGAACACCGCCCAGTTCGTGACGACCGCCCACGGACCCGTGTCGCGAGGCAGCCCGGCCCGCTCGCGGGCCCCCGGCGAGCCGTCGAGGAAGCCGGGCGACGAGATGAAGTCGACCTTCTCGACGAACTTCCGCTTGTGGTGGTCGGTGAGCAGCATCACGCGCCGGCACTGCGCGGCGATCGTGTCGGCGCCGCCCGGGCCGTTGATGCGCTTGCCCTGCTGCGGATAACGGCCGACCCACGTCGAGTTGATGTTGCCGTGGGGGTCGAGCTGCAGCGTGTTGAGGATTCCGTAATCCATGTAGCCGGTCGCGCACTGGTCGCCGATGCCGTTCATCGTCGTCCACTGCAGGGCCCGAAAGGACGGCCGCTCGGCCACCACGGTCATCACCGGGTCGAGCGGCAGCACGGGCTCGGCGGCGACGATGCCGTCCTCGGTCACGTAGATCGCGTTCGGCGCGTAGAGCCGGCGGGCGAGCAGCACCGTGTACATCGGCCCCCCGCCCGCGGCGACCCAGTAGGTGTGCGCGTCCTCGACGAGCCGCGCCGCGATGCACACCTGAAACTCCCGCTCGGCGAACGCCGCCGCCTTCGGGGCGTCGCTCCAAGGTCCGCGTGAGATCATGGCCGGAACCCCTCCTTGCGCGTCGAGCGCCGTTGCAGCGATTCGAGCTTGGCGGTGCCGACCCGCTTCTCGAGCATCTCGCGATCGTCGGCGACCGAGCGCACCCACTTCTCGAGATACTCGCCGAGCTTGCCGGAGTGCATCGACAGGAAGACCTCGCCCACGTGCTCGGTGTCCGAGGCGTAGCGGCCCGGGGTCTCGCCCGGATACGCGCCGAACGGCGCGTGCACCACGGCGTCGACGACGTAGTAGGGGATCTTGGTGAGGCCCGGGTTGTGGCGGATGTCCTCGGTGTCGATGATCTCCTCGGCGCTGAGAACGACCTTCTTCGATGCCAGCGCGGACTCGACGTCGGTGATGCCGGCACCGAAGATCCGCGCGTTGCCGTAGACGTCGGCCTGGTGGACGTGGATCAGCGCGACGTCGGGGTTCAGCGCTGGCACCACGACGGTGGGCTTGCCGGTGTACGGATCCTCGATGAGCTTCGCGCCCGAGTAGCGGAAGTTGTCGGTGCCGCCGAGGGAGCGCACCGGCACGAACGTAGCGCCCATGGCGCCGGCGCGGAGCCGCGCGGTCATCACCACGTTGCTGTACTCGTAGATGGTGAGCCGGCCGTCGAGCACCGCTCGGTTGAGCCCGGGCCCGCCCATGAAGAAGCCCATGTCGGCGCGGTCGCAGCAGTCTGCCTCGACGAGAAGCGCGATCGCCACCCAAGTGAACTTGCCGCACGCCCAGAGCCGGCGCTTTCGCTGCCGGACGATCTCGCGGATCAGCAGCGACGGGCCGCGCTGGAGGTAGTTGCACTCCCACACGACGTAGTCGCCGTCGGCGACGTAGCGCTCGACCGCTTCGCGCGCGCTGACGAGCTTCGAGACGAGCGCGCGGCTCTTCTTCCCCGTGGCATCGCGGAAGCCGTCCGGGTCGACCGGCAGGTACTGCCCCTGTCCCTCTTCGAGAATCCGTAGTTGACGCTCTGGCATTGTTCGACTCCCGGCCATAGACCTAGCACGTCCCCTGGCAGCGTGAGAACCCATCGGCCGCATAGGAAGTGATCGCGGCGCTCGAAGCGTTGCTCCGCAGATTCGCAGCAGGCGAGCGAGATCTCGTCGGGGCGGGGGGGGGTGATGATTCCATACGCAGGGACCTGACAAAAGATTCCAAGATTGCGACCATCGATAGGCTCGCTGGCCGGTGACGGGTGATACGTTTCGCCGCAAAAGAGGGATCCGCATGCCGCACATCAGTTACTTGCCCTTCGACACCGTCGATTCCGAGCTTCAGGCGGTCATGCGCGAGTATGACGACGAGCTCGGCGGGTCGGAGTTCGTGCGCGTATTTGCCCATGCGCCCGAGGTGTTCAAGTCCTTCATCCGCTTCTACTTCCCGCTCATCACGGAGACGCGCGGCACGGTCGACATGAAGCTCACCGAGCTCGTGCGTCTGAAAGTCGCGGAGATCAACGGCTGCCACCTTTGAAAGGGTGCCCGGTTCGCGCTGGCAGCGCGACAAGGCCTCACCGAGGAGATGATCGCCGAGCTCCCGGGGTACCGCGCGAGCAAGCTCCTCACCGCGCGCGAGAAGGCGGCGGTACGCTACGCCGAGGTGCTCGCCGGAGACCATCGGCAAGCTGGCCCCGAGCTCTTCGACGAGCTGCGCGAGCACTTCACGGAACCGGAGATCGTCGACCTCGGCTGGCGAATCGTGACGTTCGTCGGCTACGGACGTCTCATCTACGCGCTCGGTCTCGAGATCGGCAAGACATGCCCGCTGCCCACGCCGGCCGATCGAGCGAAATAGCTTCCGTCACCAGGGAGGTCGCAATGCCGAGAGTCGCACCAGTCCCCTACGAGAAGATGGAGCCCGAGATCCAGGCGATCGTTCAGGCGAGCGACGAGGCGCTCGGTGGCTCGGAGTGGATCCAGTACTTCTGTCACCCGGCCGCGCTCTACACGGACTTCGTGAAGTTCTACTATTCGCGCATCATGACCGACGGGAACGGCCTCAGCGTGAAGCTGACCGAGCTCGTCCGCCACACCGTGGCGGTACACAACGCGTGCACCCTTTGAAGGGGTGCCGTGTATGCCTCGGCGAGGCATCAAGGTTTGACCGACGAGATGGTGGACGCCGTGCCGAACTTTCGCGAAAGTCCGCTCTTCACCCCGGCTGAGAAGGCGGCGATGCAGCTCGCCGACGCGATGGCAGGCGAGCACAAGCGAGCGCCGTTCGACGAGATCTTCGCCGAGCTGCGTGTGCACTACACCGAGGAGCAGATCGTCGAGCTCGGCTGGCGTACGAGCGTCTTCATCGGCTACGGTCGGCTCGTCTACGCGCTGGGAGTCGACGCGATCGGGCCGTCGTGCAGGATTCCACAGAAGGCCGCTTCGAGCTGACCCCGGCGGAACGCCGGGGTACTTGAGTCGATTGGTCCTCCGCTACGCGACCACCGGCGGCGGGGACCGGCGAGAGCGAACGCCGTAGCCTGCGGCGGTCTTACGGGCGATCGTCGAGCCCGGATCGATCGACTCCATGCGTGCCGCGATCGACCGCGAGAGCGATGGCTCCGACAACGTCGTCTTCGCGCGACACGAGAGTCGCCGAGCTGCCCAAGCGACTTGCCGAGTGTTGAGGTTCATCGGCCCAAGCCCGAGGAAAAGCTCGCCCCGCTCGTTCTCCACAACGTTCAAGAGATCCACCCGGCGTAGGCGCCGTATGCGTGGAACATCAGGTCGCCGATCAGCGCCTCGAGGCCGAGCCCCGCTCCCACGATCCACCAGCCGTAGAAAATCAGGCCCCGGCTCACCGCGGGCGGGGCCTATTCGGATTCGAGCTTGAACTCCTGGACGTCGAACCAGTAGCCGAGTCCCTGAACCGCGTCGAGCTCGGCCTGGACGATCGCACCATGGCCGTCCTCGATTTCCAGGAAACGCTGGAACAGGGCGCGCTCTTCGCCGGCATGAAGCTCCGCGACGATCCGGCGGTAGAACGCGCTCGTCTCGTTCTCGACCTCGAGCGCACGCGTCAGGGTCTCGATCGACTCGCGGCGCTCGTGCTCGGGCAGGCGCATGCGCTGCGTCAGCTTCTTGACGCCCTCCTGGATGACCTTGGCAGACGGGAGATCCGTGGTCAGCGCCGCGGCGCGCACCTTCCCCGTCGTCTTCCACTCCGCGAGCCGCGCCTCGAGGTACCCCACGTGCCGCTGCTCCTCGCCGACGAGGACGAGCAACATCTTCTTGGCCACGGGATCGCCGGCGCGGGCCGCGGCCTCCGCGTACACATCGCGGACCCGGTTCTCGAACTGGAGTGAGATCAGGATGGCCTCTTCCACGGTCATGAGATGGTTGCCTCCTACCTGGTGTCCTTCATCAGCCCCACGAGCTGCGAGAGGTGCCGTCGCTCCTCGTCGATGATGCCCTCGACCGTGGGGCGGTCACGCGGTGGGACAAACCGGATCATCTCAGAGTAGTAGAGGATGGCGTCCTTCTCCGAGTCGATCCCGAACTGCAGGGCGTCGCGCTCCGCCATGGCCTTCTGCGCGAGCAGCTCGGTCATCCGCGCCTGGGTGAACACCTGCGAGTCCACGTGCGCCTTGAGATAGACGCCGTACTCCCCGGGATACGACTCGCGGATGTCCGCCAGGCCGACGCTGGTCAGCAGCCGTTCGAAGAGCTTGAGATGCTCCACCTCGTCGTCCGCGAGCCGGTGCAGCAAGTCCTTCGCGCGCTGGCTGGACACGCCGTCGGCGGCCGTCGTGTAGAACCGGTGGCCGTTCCGCTCCAGCTGGACGGCGGCCTCGACCAGGTCGCTGGCTGAAAACCCGAGACTCATCGGCTCACCTCGACTTCGCGCTCGGCGTGTTCGACGTCACGTCGGTGCCTGGGACAGGTGACGGGGACAGCGCCTCTTGGAGCAGCTCCACCACGTGGCGCGGGCGCCGGCCCGTGAAATGCTCGACCTGCTGGCGGCACGACGTGCCCATCACCGCCACCTGGGCGCCGGCGCGCGCGCGGATCGCCGGGAAGAGCGCCCGCTCTCCCGCTTCTCGCGAGGCCTGATAGTGCTCCTTCTCGTACCCGTAGGCGCCGGCCATGCCGCAGCAGGCGGCATCCACCATCTCGGCCTGATAGCCGGCGAGGCGCAGGAGATCGACGCTCCGGGTCGCGTCGGCAGCGGCCTTCTGGTGACAGTGGCCGTGGAACAAGACTTCGGGCTTGCCGGCGCCGTTCCCGAAGGTGAGCCCCAGCTCGCCCTTGTCGCTGAGCGCCGCGAGGAACTCGTCGATCAGGAGCGCCTGTCGGGCGACCACGCGGGCCTTCTCCTTCATCTCCGATGGCACGAGATCCAGGTACTCTTCGCGGAGCGTGAGCAGGCACGAGGGCTCGCATCCCACGATGTAGGCGCCGTGCCGGGCCTGCTCGTAGAGACGGGTCACGTTCGTCCGGGCCTGGGTCGCCGCCTCGGCCATGAGCCCCTTGGAGATCATGGGCCGGCCGCAGCAGACCTTGTCCGCCAGTTCGATCCTGAACCCGGCCCGCTCCAGCAGCTCGGTGGCGGCGATGCCCGTGGACGGATAGTTGTAGTCCATGAACGTGTCGTCGAAGAGCACGACCGTTCCGCGGTGACCGTCCCCGAGCGGGGTGCGGGCGCCGAACCACTGGCGAAAGGTCCGGCGGACGAAGGGCGGGAGCGACCGGTTCTTGTGAATGCCAAGCACATGGTGGGCGATCAGCTTGGCGCCCGGGACCTTGAGCGCCCAGTTGCTGAACGGCGCGAGCGCGCTGCCGAGCCGCGAGAGCCGCTCGATGCCGGCGAAAAGGCGCGTGCGCAGCGGGTGGGCGTGGGCGCGATAGTGCGTATCGAGCGGCCGGTGGCCGGCGGCGGGCGGGCCGCCGTTCCGGCTGGGGGGCTCCGCCGCGAGGTGCAGGGTCCGCAGGCTTCGCTGCAGATACGCCGGACTGACGCCCTTGGGACACACCTTCGCGCACGCCATGCAACTCGCGCAGTCCCAGGTGGTGGGATGGGCAAGAGCCTCCTCGACCTGCCCCAGCTGGAGCAGGCGAACGACCCGCTGGGGCGACAGGGAGAACGGGCAGGCGGCCGTACACTTGCCACACTGGTAACACGCGTAGACGTTCTGGCTGCCGCCCGCCTCGACCGTCCGGAGGAGGGTCGCCTCGGGCTCCGCGTCACCCTGCAGGAGGCTCATGCCGCGCCACCCTGGCCGCCCGTCTGCCCGTGCGCGTGCTCGTACCCGGCGTCGAACGCCTTCAGGTTCAGGCCCTCGGTGCCCTTCGGCACGGACGCGGCGATGGCGCTCTTCAGGGCGTCGGGGGAGACCAGGCCCGTGGCGCTGCACAGATAGCCGAGCATGACCATGTTGAGCACGATGCGCCGGCCGAGCTGCTCGGCCAGCCGCGTCGCGGGGACGCGCAGGACGTTCCTGCCCGTCTCCGCGTCCTGGTCGAGCGTGACCAGGTCCTCTTCCGCGATCAGCAGGCAGTCGTGAGGCCGGCGGCGACCGACTTGCCGGTAGGCCTCCTGCGACAGCACGACCACGACATCCGGAGACACGACGCGCGGGTATGCGATGTCGCCGTCGGCCAGGATGACCTCGGTCTTGCAGGCGCCTCCGCGCGACTCCGGACCATAGCTCTGCGCCATGACCGCGTTGCGCCCCTCCTCGACGGCCACGGCCCGGCCGAGGATTTCCCCGGCCATGATGACGCCCTGGCCCCCGAAGCCGCTCAGCACCACCTGCACGAATCCTTTGTCCCGGAGGGAAACCGTGGTTTGCATGATGAGCCTCAGGCCTCCATCCTCTGCCGCTCCATGAAGACGGGTTTCTGCTCCTCGACGAACTTTCCCACCACGATCTTCCCGCCGAGCGTCGACAGGTCGCACTCCGGGAGCGGGGCGAAGTTCTTCACGATCGTGTTGTCCTTGTAGTAGCGCAGCTCGCCGAGCGCGTCGCCGATGCGGTTGAAGCGGCCGTAGTAGATCGGGCACGGCGAGATGACCTCGACGAACGCGAAGCCCTTGTGGGCGAGGGCCTCCGTCATGGAGCGGCGGAGCCTACCGAGATCGAGCACGGTCCACCGAGCCACGTACGTGGCGCCGGCGGCGCCGACCAAGTAGGGGAGATTGAAGGAGGGCTCCAGATTACCGCGCGGCGTGGTCGCGGTGCGGGCGCCGGCCTGGGAGGTGGGCGCGCTCTGCCCGCCCGTCATCCCGTAGTTGAAGTTGTTGATGCAGATCACGGTGAGATCCACGTTCCGGCGGGCCGCGTGGATCAGGTGGTTGCCGCCGATCGCGGTGAGGTCGCCGTCCCCGCTGAAGACCACCACCTCGAGCTCGGGGTTCGCGAGCTTGAGGCCCATCGCGTACGGAATGGCGCGCCCGTGGGTGGTGTGGAAGCTGTCGCACTTGACGTACCCGGCCACCCGCCCCGTGCACCCGATGCCGGACACGACGCACAGCCGCTCCAGACCGATCGACGCCTCCTTCAGGGCCTGGATGAAGGTGCCGAGCCCGACGCCGATGCCGCAGCCCGGACACCAGATGTGCGGCAGCCGGTCCACGCGGAGCGCCCACTCCGCGGGGTGCTCGATCGCCTGGTCCATGGACTCGTCGGTCCAGTGCTCGTCACCGTCGAAGAACCCTTCCCACTCGCGGGTCATCTCCATGCTCTTGGCTCCATCAGAAGTCCTTCGGCAACGCGCGCACCTGGGCCCACGTGAAGACGGGGCCGTCCCGGCAGACGAAGACGCGGCCGATGTTGCACCGGCCGCACAGCCCGACGCCGCACTTCATCTTGTTCTCCATCGTGGTGACCACCTGGTCCGGGGTGTAGCCCATCTTCTCCAGCGTCATGAACATGAAGTGGAGCATGACCGGCGGGCCGCAGACGATCACGACGCGGTTGTCCGGCGGGAGGGCGAGGCGCTCGAAGACGTTCGGCAACAGCCCGACCTCGCCGTCCCACTCCGGCGTCTCGCCGCCCGGGTCCACCGTGCGGACGACGCGCACACGATCCACCGCCTCCCACTCCTTCTTCATCTCGTCCTTGTAGACGAGGTCGGCCATGCTCCGGGCTCCATTGAGGACGACGATCTCGCCGTAGTCCGCACGCCGGTCGAGCGCGTACTGCAGCGGCGACCGCAGCGCGGCCGTCCCGATCCCGCCGCCGACGAACACCAGGTCACGGCCGCGCCACTCCTCCACCGGGAAGTGGTTGCCGAACGGGCCCCGGAGGCCGAGGACCTGCCCCGCGGAGAGCTTGCGGATGGCGCCAGTCAGCTTGCCGATGGCGCGCGTCGTGATCTCGATGTAACCAGGCCGAGTGGGCGCGTTCGCCAGCGTGAAGACGGCCTCGCCGAAGCCGAAGACGGAGAACTCGCCGAACTGGCCGGCCTCCCAGCGGAACTGCCGGCCCACCTGCGGGTCCGTAAATTCCAGCCGCAGCGTCCGTACATCCTGCGTCTCGTCGTGCGCCGCAGCGATGCGCACCAGGTGGGGCAGAAACGTGGTCATGACTGCTCCCGGGCCGCGGACACGATCTGGTTCACCGATTCGTAGATGCTGAGGCCGACGGGACAGTGCCGCACGCAGCGGCCGCAGCCGACGCACATGAACTCCCCGGCATTCGACTGGGGGTAGTAGGCGAACTTGTGCAGCACGCGCTGGCGGTACCGCGAGGGCTGGGTGGGCCGCGGGTTGTGGCCCGAGCCGTGTCGGGTGAAGGTGGCGAAGGTACAGGAGTCCCAGGAGCGGCAGCGCTCTCCGCAGAAGGCATTGCCGCCGTCGTGCACGTCGAAGCAGGAGCACGACGGGCAGACGAAGTTGCAGATGCTGCAGCCCACGCAGCGCTGGCCCACGGCTTCCCAGAGCGGTAGGTCGAAGTTTGCCTCGAGCACGGCCGCCCACTCGCGGGCCACGGGGTTCTGCCGCAGGCTCGCCTCCGCGCGCTCGATACCCGCCCGCGCCTGCGCCCACTCCTCCTGGGACGGCGCCGTCCGGCCCCGGAGCGCCGCGGTCAGGGCCTCGCCCTTCGCCGTCAGCGGCCGGACGAGCCAGAGCTCGCCCGCGGCCAGCACCTGGACGTCGCTGCCCTCCTCCGCCGCCGGCCCGCCGCCCACGGCCGTGCAGAAGCACTCGGGCTCGGCGCTCTCGCAGGCCAGCGAGACGATGGCGGTGCGGCTCCGGCGCGCGGCGTACTGCTCGTCCGGCGCCCCCTTGAGGAACACCGTGTCGAGCCGGAGCAGGCCGGCCACATCACACGGCCGCGTGCCGAACAGCACCTGCTCACGGTCTTCGGCGGGCGGCGTCTCGAGCGTCACCTCGTCGCCCCGAACCGCGTAAGAGAAGAGCTTCTCGTTCTTCGGGAAGAGACTGTCTTTCGGCGAGAGCCGCGTCTTGCCGGGGGCGAGGCAGATCTGTTCCGGTGAGGTGACGGGCCGGAAGAGGCGCAGGCCGGCCTCCTCGACCGGGGCGATGACGCGCTTACCCTCGCGCAGGAGGCCCGCGAGCCACTCCGTCAGCTCGCCGCCCGTCAGGCGGAACGCCGTCGAATCCGCGCCGGCGTGGCTCATCGGATGAACTCCTGCGGGTCGTCCGGGCGAAACGTGGCGAGCGGCGGCGATGCGCTCGGGTCCTCGCCGCTTCGGTAGCCGAACCGCGTCTCGACTTCTCGGGCCATCCGGTGGTTGATCAGCTCGAGGTTGATGTCCACCGGGCAGACCCGCGCGCACTCGTCGCAGCTGCTACAGCGCCCGACCAGGTGGAACGCCCGCGTGATGTTCCAGGTGAGGTTGCCCTTGGCGTCGATGGTGTTGGGTACCCACTGGGGCTGGTTCTTGTCGGCCACGCACACACCGCAGTAGCACAGCGGGCAGACCGCGCGGCAGGCGTAGCAGCGGATGCAGCGGTCGAACTGGCCCTGCCAGAACGCCCACCGGTCGGCCGCCGGCAGGGCCTCCAGGTGCGCGATGCGCGCGTCGCGCGGATCGGCGGCCACCGTACGCTTCGTCGCCGCGGCGACCGCGCCCTCGTGGACGCCGTCAGCGGCGACCGTGAAGTCCGAGGCCGATCCCACCTCGCCGTCGCACGCATAGCACTTGGCCGCGAGCTGGCCGTTCTGCCAGACGCCGTGGCAGGAGACGCCGATCTGCACGAGCTTGTCCCGCTCGAGCTGGTGCTCCTGGAGCAGGCCAATCGCGGCCCGGCCATCGCAGCGCTTGAGCGCCACGGCGACCTTCGGCCACTTCCGCTTGGCCTCGGGCAGGAAGGTCGCGAGGTCGTTGTAGCACCGCTCGTTCCAGCCGAGCTTCGTGGCGTCCTCGGGCCGTGTGATGAAGGCCGGGACCATCTGGTCGGGCAGCGGTCCCGCGGTGTAGCCGATCACCACGGAGGCCTGTCCGTCGCCCAGGAGCTTGGCGGCGAGGCTCTGGAGCTGCCGGGCGGTGGCCTCCTGGGCCTCCGCCGATGGCACCTCGCGCGGCGCAGCGGGCATGGGCGGCAGGCTGAGGGCCGCGCGCCGGGCGTCGCTCAGCTTGCCCCAGTCCTCGAGCGGGCCCACCTGCCGGACGGCGGTGGTCACGTCCTGGACGAGGGTGGCCCACTTCATGCTCTCGGAGGCGGAGACCCAGGCGAAGTGGAGCCGCTTCGCGTCGAGCCCGAGAAACTCCATCAGGGCCCGGAAGGCGGTGAAGCGGCGGCGGGCAACCAGGTTGCCCTGGACGTAGTGGCAGTCGCCCGGGTGACAGCCCGAGATCAAGACGCCGTCGGCGCCCTGCTCGAAGGACTTGACGATCAGCAGGGGATCGATCCGGCCGGTGCAGGGCACGCGGATGGCGCGCACGGAC